>Ga0256827_10000235_pt1 | contig 32680 bp, 28 predicted proteins | sample CV84metaG_FD_185977 | JGI IMG/M metagenome (GOLD analysis project Ga0256827, IMG submission 185977) | Hydrothermal vent microbial communities from East Pacific Rise, Pacific Ocean - CV84 | ecosystem: Environmental > Aquatic > Marine > Hydrothermal vents | place: Pacific Ocean: East Pacific Rise...
GTAAGAGACACGAAAAACTTTAGGGGAAAGCCCTTTCCGTTCTACATTTTTTATCCCTTTTGTTTTGACCACTTTCCCATTTTTTAGGGTCGCTTCGGCTTCAAACCAAAAACTTCCCAATTTACTATGATAGTAAGGGTTGCCTTTAGGTCGATTGGCTTCTAAAATCTTTTGGGTAAGTAGCACCTCTTTTTTGTTTTCAAAGGCTTTGATTTCTACCCGTTTATAGTCAATTTTTCCATAACCACACCATTTATAAGGCTCTTTTTTCTCCCATGGATAGTTGGCATTTTTATAAAACTTTGAGGTATCGGGGATAATCTGATACCACTTAATATTTTTTCCATTTTTAACATCAAATTTTAGGGTTAATTTTTGTGTAGGCTCTAAATAGACCGAGGTTTTAGATAGAAACTTTCCATTGTCAATTTTATAAGTGATTTGTGAGGCTAAAAGCTTTTGGGTTAAGAGTAGCGAAAAAAAGAGGTAAGATAGGGTTTTTATAAATTTATTCATACAAATATCGTAGCAGAAATTTGACTTAATAGAGCTTTAGAGGTAAAAATTACCTCTAAATCGAAGATTATCCTCGTATTGTTTCACCATCATAAGAAGTGATTCCACCATAATGATTAATCACTTTTTCCATACCATTTTGTTTAAAAACATTTTGAACTTGACCTGAACGACTATCTGTTCTACAAGTAAAGATGACTGTTTTATCTTTATTTTCAGCTAAAAACTCTTCTGCCCATGACTGAAACATTGAGGTTGGTTTTAACATATCAACACCTTTTATATGTTGACTACTATACTCATACTGTTCACGAACATCGACCAAAATAAAATCAACACTCCCCTCTTCTCTCTCTTTTAAAAGTGTTTGTAACTCATCAGAAGTTACAAAATCTTTTTCTAAAACTAAACTCATTATTAATAGATTCCTTTATTTGGATTGTTAATTTTATTATACAGAGTGTTTATTAAGAAGTAATTAACTGTTTTCTTTAACATACTCTGGTGTACAAAAAATTCCACAATGACACTTTCCCTCTTCTGGAATCTCTTTTTCGATTGCTGGTTTACAAGGACAGGTTCTGTCATCTACACTTTTGTACTTCCCTGGTTTACTCTTATCTGGTTCGGTCATAAAACAAGGACAAAAACGTTTTCCATAAAGGACTTTATTACGGGCAAGACCCATAATCACACCCTCATTGACATCGTCCATGGGGTGATATTCCCAACCAAACTGTGCACACACTTTGTCTGTAAATTTTTTTGTTTTTTCTAACTCGTTTAAGAACTCGGGAGAACTCATATCTAGTTGTGGCATCATAATCAATTCCTTAATGCTTTTTATCATACTATACTTAAACACTTTTAATATATAATGCGAGCCATAAAAATATTTGGAATAAAAAGGATTACTGTGACTATTGATAACACTGTATTGGAAAAATTAGAAAAACTCTCTATGTTAAAAATTGAAGATGAAAAAAGAGAAGAGTTAGCAAAACAGCTAACAGAGATTCTTGCTTATGTAGAAAATCTTGCTGAACTCAACACTGATAATTTGGATGCCAGTTACTCAACACTTACGGGTGGAACACCTTTAAGAGAAGATGCACCTAAGACCAATAGAGAGATTTCACAAAGTATTTTTAACCATGCACCCCATGCAGAAAATGACTTTTTTATCGTTCCTAAGATTATAGAACAACCTTAAACAGAAATAAAGAATATTTTTTATATTATTATCTTAAATAATTTCAAAAGAAAGATAATAATATGGCTATAGATATAAAAAAATTACTCCAAAGCGTGGTAAGTCATGGAGCATCTGACTTGCACCTTGTCTCCCGTTCTGAACCACAAATCCGTATAGATGGTACACTTAAAGCTGTGAACCTTCCTGTCCTAACAGGTGAAGATATTGAGGAGATGACCTATGCTCTTCTAACAGAAAAACAGAAAAAATCTTTTGAGGAACACCTCGAACTTGACTTTGCCCTACTCCTTCCTGGGATTGGTCGTTTTAGAGCAAACTACTACCGTACTTTAGGGGATATCGCTGCTGCTTTTCGTATTATTCCTACTGAAATACCTTCACTTGATGACCTCTCTGCACCAGAGATTTACAAGAAACTTATCAAACGGGAGAAAGGTCTCATCTTGGTAACAGGACCTACAGGTTCAGGTAAGTCAACCACCCTCGCAGCGATGCTCAATGAGATTAATCTTACAGAACACAAGCACATTATAACCGTAGAAGACCCAGTAGAGTTTATTCACCAAAATAAAAAATGTGTTTTCTCACACAGAGAAACAGGGAGCGATACAAGAAGCTTCTCTAAGGCACTTAAATATGCGATGCGTCAAGATCCAGACATTATACTTATTGGGGAGATGAGAGACAAGGAGACCATCGAAGCAGCATTAACAGCAGCCGAGACAGGTCACTTGGTCTTTGGAACACTTCACACCAACTCAGCACCAGGGACGATTAACCGTATTATTGATGTTTTTTCAGGTGAAGAACAAGCTCAAATTCGTACTATGATTTCAACTTCATTGGTGGCTGTTGTTGCTCAAGCACTCCTTCCTAAAATCGGTGGTGGAAGGGTTGCTGTTCCTGAAATCATGACAACCAACCATGCCATGGCAAACCTTATTCGTGAAGACAAAGTTCACCAGCTCTACTCACAAATGCAACTGGGACAAGGGGAGAGTGGAATGCAGACACAAACACAAGTTTTACTCAGATTGGTACAACAAAAACTCATCACAAAAGAGGATGCTTTACAATACGCTAATAAACCTGATGAGATTAAAAAAAATATCAATTTTAGATAATTTTAGATATAATCTTTTTTAAATTATTTTTAACAAGGATTGGTGAATATTATGGACTTTAATATGGTAGATATGATTATTGTAGGACTTGTTCTCTTCTTAGCGATTAAAGGGATGGTCAACGGATTTACTCAAGAATTATTTAACTTTATAGCACTTATCGGTGGGGTTGTTATTGCAGCAAGAGTACATACAATGGCTGGGGAAAAGATTGCCGAATTTAACATTCTTCCGAACATAACTACTGAGGTTCAAAATTTTATAGGATTCCTTGCAACATTTATTGTTATTTGGGCGATTATCAGTTTTATCTCCTCAATTATCACTAAAGTTTCAGGGACACCTGGGATTATTAGTAGATTTATGGGTTATCTTATTGGTATTGTACGTTATGTCGCAATTTTTTCCCTTATCACTTTTGGTATTTCAAAAGCTGACTTTTTAAGAGAAAATCTTTCAAAACATTATGCAGAGAGTAAACTGTTTGTTCCTATGTCAGAAGTGGGTGCAAAACTTTTAAACCTTGATGCTAACCAAACAGTAAATACCCAAACAACATCAATAGATGAAAACAATATGACAGTAAACGATCATAATCAATCATAAGATTTTAAAAGAAGAGAGTAAACATATGTCAACTATTATATCTTATGATAATGTCTTAGAAAACTTTAAAAAATTATTGAAAAACAATAATCTAAAGTATACAAAACAAAGAGAACTAATTCTTAAAATCATATATGATAATAATGGTCACTTTACTCCTGAAGATATTTATAATCTTATTAAAACAAGTCATCCTGAAGTCAAACTTGGGATAGCAACCGTTTACCGAACACTGGCACTGCTTGAAGATGCTAACATTGTGAGTTCTATCTCTTTTGGAACACAAGGAAAAAAGTATGAATTTGGGCTAAAAGACCACCATGACCACTTGGTCTGTTTAGAGTGTGGTGGAATAGAAGAGTTTTTTGATGAAACCATCGAAAAACTACAAGAAGAGATTGCTAAAAAGTATAACTTTAAAATGACAAATCACATTATGAAGATTATGGGTACTTGTTCAGCTTGTCAAGCTAAATAAGTATCCCCCCACAAAAAATTATCCAAATATTTCAAAGAAGTAGACAACTATGGTTTTCCATATAGAAGAACAATTACAATAGGAGAAATCTTGATATTTAACAATCAATATATTCAAGAACGAATAAAAAAGACAGAAACACTCAGAGAAAAAGGGATAAATCCTTACCCAAACCAAGTTAAAAAAGGTACACCTTCTGCAACATTTTTAAGTGAATGTGCTTATGTACATGACATTGAAACAGATGAGATGAAACAAGATAAAGAGAAATCTTATACCTTAACAGGTCGTCTTAAATTCATAAGAATCATGGGAAAAGCGGCCTTTGCTAAAATAGAAGATGAAGATGGTTTGGTACAGATTTACTTTAACCGTGATGACCTTCCAGAGGGATACTACAACGATGTGGTAAAAAAACTTTACGAAGTTGGTGACATCATCGAAGTAAAAGGTTACCCATTTGTAACAGGAACTGGTGAGCTTACCCTACACTGTTTAGAAGTAAACTTGGTTACGAAAGCCATCTCTCCACTTCCTGAAAAATTCCATGGTATTCAAGACCAAGAGATTAAGTACAGACAACGTTACTTAGACATGATTATGGATGCAGAGGTAACCAAACGTTTTAAATTACGTTCTAAAATTGTTTCTGGAATTAGAAGATTTTTTGAAGAGAAAGGTTTCTTAGAAGTAGAAACCCCTATGATGCACCCTATCTTAGGTGGAGCAAACGCTAAACCATTTACAACCCATCACAACGCTTTAGGTGTAGACAGATTTTTAAGGGTTGCACCAGAACTTTACCTTAAACAACTTGTTACAGGGGGAATGGAAGCTGTATTTGAGATAGGTAAAAACTTTAGAAACGAAGGGATTGATGCAACACACAACCCTGAGTTTACCGTTATTGAGTTCTACTGGGCATACAAAACCTACATTGAACTAATGGAGATAACTGAAGAGCTATTTGACTACCTTTTTGAGACTTTAAAGCTAGAGCGAACACTCCCTTATGGTGACAAGATGGTAGACTTCTCTACCCCATTTGCACGAGTAACATGGATTGATTCTATTGTAAATATCGGTGGTGTTCCAAGAGAGATAGCTGAAGACAGAGACAAAGCTTTAGCATTCTTAAAAGAAAATAACCTAAAATATGACAACAACTGGACAATTGGTTATGTTCAAGCTGAACTCTTTGATGAGTATGTTGAACCAAAATTGATTAACCCAACATTTATTACCGATTATCCTGTAGATATCTCTCCATTAGCACGACGAAGTGACACTAACCCTGAGATAACTGAACGTTTTGAGTTTTTTGTAGCAGGTGCAGAGTTGGCAAATGGTTTCTCAGAACTTAACGACCCTATAGACCAATACAAAAGATTCCAAGCTCAGGTTGATGCCAAAGAGCTAACAGGTGATGATGAAGCGATGCATATGGACACTAACTTTGTTAAAGCACTTAGCCACGGTATGACACCAACAGCTGGAGAAGGGATTGGGATTGATAGACTTATTATGATGTTGACCAACCAACAGACCATTCGTGATGTTATTCTCTTCCCTGCGATGAGACCAGAAGCACCTGTGGTTGAAACCCCTATTGTTTCAGATGATGCAAAATGTAAAAAGTGTGGAAACGATGTAACAGAAGAACTAAAACCTGCCAAAAAAGGTAAAGGGATGTTCTGTATTGATGGAAATGCTTGTAAAGCACGTATTTCTGAGAGAACATAAGCTTTTTTATCATTTAATTTTTTATAACGGTGCGTTGGGAAACGCACCCTACAGATATAATCTAAAAACATCAAGGTGTTCTTAAATTAAATTTGATATAAATACACACTAAATTACCACCCAAAGGAAACCCATGAGTTACTCAATGGAAACATTTGACCCAGAGATTTTTGAAGCGATTAACCAAGAACTAGAGAGACAGACAGACCATTTAGAGATGATTGCCTCTGAGAACTTTACCATCCCTGCTGTAATGGAAGCGATGGGTTCAGTTTTTACCAACAAATATGCAGAGGGTTACCCATATAAGCGTTACTACGGTGGTTGTGAACATGCAGATACTGTTGAGCAACTTGCCATCGACAGAGCTTGTGAACTTTTTAACTGTAAATTTGCCAACGTTCAACCCCACTCAGGAAGCCAAGCAAATGGAGCTGTATACGCTGCGTTACTTAAACCTTATGACAAAATTTTAGGGATGGATTTAAGCCATGGTGGTCACTTGACACATGGTTCAAAACCAAGTTTTTCAGGTAAAAACTACCAAAGTTTTACCTATGGTGTTGAGATGGATGGGTACATCAACTATGACAAAGTGATGGAGATTGCTCAAATAGTTAAACCTAAAATAATTGTTTGTGGTGCATCTGCTTATGCTCGTGAGATTGACTTTAAAAAGTTTAAAGAGATTGCTGATGCAGTAGGAGCAATTCTTTTTGCAGACATCGCTCACATCGCTGGTTTGGTTTGTGCCGATGAGCATATGAGTCCATTCCCTTATGCTGATGTTGTTACAACTACTACTCATAAAACTTTGGCTGGACCTCGTGGTGGTATGATTATGACCAACGATGAAGATATTGCAAAGAAAATCAACTCTGCTATCTTCCCTGGTCTTCAAGGTGGACCACTAGTTCATGTTATCGCTGCAAAAGCTGTAGGATTCAAGTACAACCTATCTGCTGAGTGGAAAGCTTATGCAAAACAAGTTAAGGCAAATACAAAAGTATTGGCTGATGTGTTAATTAAAAGAGGGTTTGACCTAGTAAGTAACGGTACAGATAACCACTTAGTATTGGTCTCATTTGTAGGTAAAGAGTTCTCAGGTAAAGATGCCGATGCAGCACTTGGTGCAGCAGGTATGACAGTTAACAAAAATACTGTTCCAGGTGAGACAAGAAGTCCATTTGTAACTTCAGGAATCCGTGTAGGTGCAGCAGCACTTACAAGCCGTGGTATGAAAGAAGCTGAATTTGAGATTATTGCTAACAAAATGGCTGACGTTCTTGAGAACATTGAAGACACAGCACTTCATGCCAAAATCAAAGATGAGATGAAGGAACTTGCTTCTGGATTTGTAATCTATGACAAAGCCATTTACTAATTATGATGTATAATATGGATAATTTGTCGTCTTGAAAATTCAAATAGATGATTTAGAATTTAATTCTGACTATTTTTATATTCAAAGTAAGTCGATTGTTGAAAAAATTTCTTTCAACAATCGTACTTTCTATAGTAAATATAAAAAAAACTCAATGCCTATTAGTCCAATTTTACTTAAACAGCATCAAGATAATGAAGTTTCCTTAGCGCTTCCCCTTGTTGAAAATAATCGAGTAAACTACTTGGTCATAGAATACCTTCAAGAAGACTGGGAAAGATTTTCTGCACTTATTCAACACCTGTTTAAAACATTGGAAATTAGAAACTATTCCATCTATCGAAATCCTAAAAAAGAGCTATTACAAATATTCATCCCTAGAGAAAATATCTCTCTTGATATCGCTTATAAAGAAGTTGATAACATAAAACTTATTTTAGAATTTAAGTCAAAAAAGAGCTATAAAATTTTCCCCAATAAAAATTTACCTCAAAACTATAATATTATTACATTTCCTTACCAAAAGATATAATATTTTTATATCAAATTATCTTTTTTGTGTTATACTCTGTTCAAAAAACGGAGAACCCAAAAATGGCAGACAAAAACCTACACGATATCAAGATTGATGAGTTAGATACTAAGAAAAAAACTCCTCTTAAAAATATATTAACCCTCTTAGCCTTACTGTTTATAATTTTAGTTATATCAGTTGTTATTACTAAATTAATTCTTAATAATGATGATGAGGATGTAGATGCTATAGATGGTAATTATACATCAACACAAATAGAAGAATCTAAAGATGGTAATTCACATGTAGCTGCAGGTGCAGCAGCCTTAGCAGCAGGTGCAGCTGGAACTATGTTAGCAACAGCAAATTCTGCAACAGATGGTGCAAAAAATACACTAAACTCAGCAACCCAAAATGCTGTAAATGGTGTAAAAAATGCAACAGATGCTACAGAAGAAAGTGCAAAAAATACACTCAATGCTACAACAGAGAGTGCAGAAAATGCAATTAAAGATCCTAATATAAACAATGCCTTAAAAGACAAACATGTAAGTGGTTCAAAAACAAAAGTAACACTACGTGATCATCAGCCTGTAAAAACAGTTAAGGAACTTAAACATACTTCTAGTGCAACAAAATATTTAACACATTCATCTTCAAGAAATAGTTCACATACCAAAAAAGCTGTTACACAAAGAAACTCTTCAACTAAACATTCTGTTGGAAGAACTGTAGGTAAACTATCAAATGGTTTCTATATTAAAGTTGGAACATATAAAAATACTAAAACAGCCATTGCAAAAATTAAACAAACTGGATTAGACTATAGACTTGTAAAAACAAACAATGGATTAACAAGAGTTTATATTGGTAGATTTTCAAATAAAAAGTCTGCACTATCTAACCTTAGAAAAGCAAAAAATGTAAGTTCAAGTGCTTATATCTACGAGGTAAAGTAAGATAATGTTAAAACGACTTCTCTTTGATCAACTCACCCCTGTTTCCATGTATGGAAAAATAAAAGAGCTTTTCAAAGATGAAGTAACAATGCTCTTTGAAAGCGTTGTTACCACATCGGAAGGTAACTTCTCTTTTATCACTGTTGGGGCAATGGAGCGTATTGTTTATAAAGATAATCAAACACTTTACACAGATATAAAAGGTTCAACCCAACAACTTGAAACTGACCCTTTCAACTTTTTACAAGAGTACTATAAAGAATTAGACCAAGAGGGTTATCAAAAACGTGCTGATGAGGCTGGTTTTGCATTTACTGATGGCTTTATTGGTTTTATTGGATATGACATGGTTAAAGTATTTGAACCCACACTCAAAAAGAGTATGGATGGTCTCAATGACCCACTCAATACCCCTGACCTTGACTTGGTACGTCCTGCCATTATTATGGCTTACTCTCATAAAAATTCTATGCTGACAATTATTCAAAACGATGAGAGATATAGTGAAAAAGTGGTAAATATTGAAGCTGTTTTAAATGAACCAGTGACCCCAAGAAAACTTCAAACGGCTAAACTTGATGGAGAGGGGACATTTTCTATCGAAGAGGAGCGTTTTAAAGAGATGGTGGTGGAGTCAAAAGAGCATATCCGTTCAGGAGATATTTTTCAAATTCTTCTAGCCAACCGTTACACTCAAAAAGGTCAAATTGACCCTTTGAGTTTTTATAGACTCTTACGCTCTAAAAACCCCTCCCCTTACCTCTTCTTGCTTGACTACGAAGAGTTTTCTATCTGTGGGTCATCCCCTGAAGTGATGGTGAAACTTGATAACGATGAGATTTTACTTCGCCCCATCGCAGGAACACGTAAACGTGGTAAAACCCCTGCAAGAGATAAAGAATTAGAGTTAGAGATGTTAAACGACCCAAAAGAGTGTGCAGAACACCTTATGCTCATCGACTTAGGTAGAAACGATGTTGGAAGAGTCGCAAAAACAGGTACAGTCAAAGTTACCGACATGATGCGTGTAGAAAAATACTCCCACGTCATGCACATGGTCTCAGACGTAGAAGCAACCATAGCTAAAGAGAAAGACATGTTCGACCTTTTCAGAGCCACCTTCACAGCAGGTACAATGACAGGAGCTCCAAAAATCATGGCAATGGAACTCATTGCTCAATTTGAAGGCTTAAAACGTGGTTTCTACTCAGGTTCTATTGGATACTTCGCTTTTAATGGTGAAATGGATTCATCCATCGCCATTAGAACAGCCCTTTTAAAACCCGACAGCATCACCCTACAAGCAGGTGCAGGTGTTGTTGCTGACTCTATTCCTGAGTTGGAGTATTTGGAAGTTAAGAATAAGTTGGGTGCTTTGTTGGCTACTATTAAGGATATGGAGAAACTTTAATGTTTCTCATATCCAATTTAACAAAATCATAAATATTTTATAAAATCCAATTTACATTTGACGTTCGATAAAATCGCATATACGTCAACTTAAGAGATGAATGTTGGCTGTAGGGTATGGCTTTAGCCTACCGATTAAACCAAATTTATAAAAATTGAATTTTTTAAACTCAAAAAGTTCAATTTGACGGTAGGCTAAAGCCGTACCCTACGAATTAAATCCCTAAATATATGGATTTACTCCTTAGGTTGACGCGTATGCGATAAAATCGAACCTACAGTCACAAACATTTATGATTGATAGTATTTTTTATTCCAACCTCTCCTCCACCTCTTTAACCTTCTCTATCTTCTCATTGGTCAAATTCTCAATAAGATGGATAATCCCTTCATCTTGTAGCTCTTGGACGATGAGTCCTATTTGGAAGATTGAAACGAATTGGTTGTTGCTGTCTTCGTATTTCTCTTCTAACTCCATACGGTTATTTGCGTTTATTAACTCTACAATCATCTTGGCATTTGGGAACTTTTCTCTAAAATATTTCCAGTAGAAGTAGTTAACAGTGTCGTTGTTCTTTTTTTCTAAATCAGCCAAGATAACCACATGGGTATACTCCTCTTCAAAAGAGAGGTCAAATACATCTGTCTCTATTGAAGCGATGCTTTTAAAGCTGTTGTGAGCATAACGTTTATCGAGGTGATAGTTATCTTTGAGCTGATTGATTCTTGTTTTATTGTCTCCGACAATCAAAATACTCTGCTCTATTTTTTCATCTGAAAGTTCAGAATCTGTCGATAAAGCCATCACTTTTATTTTTGTTCCTCCTTTTATGCTTGTGGCTGAAGGGGGGAAGTAAACCCACTCTTTTTGACTGTTTAAGTAACCTATGGCATTTAACTCTTTTTCCAACGTATCCCATCTTTTTTCTGAACTACAGATAAGATTGTATTGGTTTATCTGTTCATTGTTATCTAAAATATTTTCTATCGGTTTCAACAACCCTTTCTCTACAACCTCTTTTGCTATCAATGCCCCTTTTATCACTTTCATATAACGGATATTTTGAATGAGAGGGAAGAACTTTAACCTTTCAACAACCTCTACTGTAATATTTTTTTCATCAACATAGGTACGAAGTTTTTCAAGTATATAGAGGGAGAACATATCGGAAGAGAGATTGGTGGGTTCAGCACTAAGAACAATGTAGTTTTTCACTTTACTATGGTCAACCATCTCTAAAGTTCTGTCAGAGACCACATCACCTTTTATCCAGAGAACACCCTCTGCTTTATAGCTAAGGGGCAAGGTTTCATAATGATTGTTAATGAGTGCTACTTTTTTATTTTGAGCTGTTAGTTCCAGAACCAGTTCATCTACTTTCTCCTTAAACCCACCGATGATTAGATAGTCTATCTCGGAAGAGACCTCTTTTAAACCGTTGTCACGTCGGTGTATATTGCTGTAGATACTAGAACCTAACACAGACAACAACGCTGCAAAAAGAGAGATAGCCACAGGGATATAGATGGCTGTTAAGATTTTTCCCATCATCGTTTGAGGAGAGAAATCTCCATAACCTACCGTAGAAGCTGTTACAACATTGTAGTACAACATAGTCACAATAGAGTCCATTTTCTCTATAGACATATAAAGTACATCATAAATCAAAGTTAACAATAAAAATGCAAAAATCAGATACAAAATGGTATTAACATTATTATTTTTAAAAATAAACTTTTTTCTAAATTTTTCAAGAAGAAACATAACAATCCTTTTTCCTAAAGTTTAACCTGATTATAGTCAGGCAATTTTAAATTTGATATAATTCCTAAAATATTTTCAGGAAAAAACATGCAAGAACTTTTTACTATTTTTGGAAACCCAGTCTCTCACTCAAAATCACCACTGATGCACAACCTCTCTTTTCAGGGTTTAAAGTACAATGGAATCTATACACGTTATCAGCTAGAAGATGGCTCAGAGCTTCGACAAAAGTTTTTCGATTTAAAGATTAAAGGTGCAAACATTACTGTACCCCATAAAGAGTATGCCTTTAAAGCTTGTGATGAGCTGGATGCGTTTGCTCAGAAAGTGGGAGCAGTCAATACCATTGTCAATAAAGATGGAAAACTATATGGCTACAACACCGATGCTCCTGGATTTTTAAAAGCGATAGCAGAGTTTAAAAACATAAAAACGGTACTCTTTTTGGGTGCTGGTGGGACAGCACAATCTACCTCGGTTGTGTTACGTGATGCTGGTTATGAAGTGACCTTACTGAACCGAAGTGAAGGACGTTTGGAACGCTTTCAAAAAGAGGGTTTTCAAACCTATACATTTGAAAACTTTGAAGCCAAAAATTTTGATTTGATTGTTAATATGACCTCAGCAGGGTTAGAGGATGAGTCGCTCCCCTGCCCCATAGAGATACTAGAACAAGTCTTACCTTCGGCACAAGCTTGTGTTGATGTTATTTATGGGAAAGAGACCCCATTTTTAAAATTTGCCAAAGAACACAACAAACCTACAAAAGATGGTAGCGATATGTTGCTCTATCAAGGCATTATTGCTTTTGAGTATTTTACAGAAGGAAAATTTTCATTTGAGGAGATTAAAAAACATATGCAAAAAGCATTTGTTTTTTAATTGAGAAGAGAAAGAATAGACTATTTTGTACTATTGGTTTCATTAGAAACCGATAGTGGATAACTCTCTGTTTTAAAACCTTCTTGTAAAAGTTTACTCATCCCACCAGTTAAGTTCACAACTTTATAATCCATTTTATGACCTAAAAAATTAGAGATAAGTTTGGTTCGACTTCCAGTATTACAAATTAGGGCAAATTTTTCATCTTTATCTATCACTTTGTTTAACTCTTTTAAAAATTCTTCCGTATCATAACCATATTTTTCATCAAAAAAAGTGATAAGAGATGCCCCTTTTATAACACCCATCTGTTTCCATTCGCCCTCTGTTCTTATATCTATAATTTTCATTTTTGTATCATTAACAAATGTTGCAGTTGCAGGTATATTTGTTACCTCGGCAAAAAGTGTTGAACCTAAAAATAAAAGTCCTAATAATGTTTTTTTCATCTTAACTATCCTTTTGTTGTTTAACCCAAATATTTTAATTTTAGTGCATAGTTATGGGTTTAAATTATATGAGATACTATTTTAACGAAGAATTGTGAATGATTTGTAAATCAAGAGACCAAAAAATGGTCTCTTTTAACGATTAATGTAAAAAGTGTCTAACGGTAGTAAAGTAGAGAGAAATTCCATGTTCATTCGCAGCATCTATCACTTCCTCATCTCTTATTGAACCCCCTGGTTCAATAATCGCTTTAACACCAGCTTCTGCTGCTGCGTCAATAGAGTCACGGAATGGGAAGAACGCTTCAGATGCCATCGCAGCACCCGATACATCAATGTCCATCTCTTTTGCTTTCTTTAATGCACACTGAGCAGCATCCACACGTGAAGTCATCCCCATACCTACGGCGACCATTGCCGAGTCTTTAACATAAACGACACAGTTTGACTTGGTAAGCCCTGCTACTTTCCAAGCGATTTCAAGGTCTTTCATCTCTTGTTCTGTTGCTGTTAATTCAGACTTTTTATGAGCATTATGTACTTCGTTGTCACAGATACAGTCTGAGTTTTGGTAAACAAACCCACCATCTACATGTTTGAAATCATGAGAATCTTTTGACATTACAAGTTTTGTTCCACCCTGAGAGAAAAGTTTAAGACGTTTTTTCTTTCCAAATACCTCTAAAGCCTCTTCTGTAAAGTCAGCAGCCATCACCACTTCTAAGAAAATCTCATTCATCTTCTCTGCAAGTTCTTTTTCTACAATACCGTTAACAGCCACAACACCACCAAACGCAGAGATAGGGTCACATCTTAACGCTTCGGTGTAAGACTCCATCAATGTCCCTTTTAGGGCAAATCCACAAGGATTACCATGTTTTACAATACAAACTGCATTTTCATCACCAAAACTTGAAGCGATTTTTAATGCACCATTTACATCGTTGATGTTGTTAAATGAAGCCTCCCCTTTTACTTGTTGGAAGTTTTCAGAGAAGTGATTGTCAAACTCATACAATGCCCCTTTTTGGTGTGGGTTCTCTCCGTAACGTGTTTGGAACGATTTTTTACCTGTAATAAACTGATACTCTCCAAAACCATCATTAAAACGACCATTCATGTAGTTGGCTATCATTGCATCATAAGAAGCTGTGTGTTCAAATGCTTTGATCATAAGCCCTCTTCTGAACTCTAAATCATCAGATTTATTTTCAAGTGCTTCTATCACAGAACTGTAATCACCAGCATCAGTAACAATCAAAACATCGTTAAAGTTTTTAGCAGCCGAACGTACCATAGTTGGTCCACCGATGTCGATGTTTTCTATAATTTCACCAAAATCTTCAGTACGCTCAATGGTCTCTTTAAAAGGGTAAAGATTGACACATACCAAGTCGATCCCCTCTACACCCAACTCTTTGGCTTGTGCCACATGTGCTTCATCACCACGTTTGTGTAAGATTCCACCATGAACATAAGGGTTAAGTGTCTTAACACGCCCCTCAAAACACTCTGGAAACTTGGTTACTTCGTCTATCTCTATAACTTTGACACCTGATTCAGACAATTTTTTATATGTTCCACCTGTTGAGATAATTTCCCAACCCATTTTCTCTAAACCTTGTGCGAATTCCACCACACCATTTTTATCACTTACACTAAGTAATGCTTTCATTTATAGCCCTTAAAAGAATTTTTGAAATTATATCGAAATGTACTAAATAGAGGGTGTTTTATTCTACAATTAAGAGAGATTTTCTCTTTTATATAAAACAGATAAGAACTAAAAAGAATATAAGTGAACTACTATTCTTAAGTTATTTCGTAGTATCATATATTAAAGAAAAGGAGAAGATATGAATTTAATCAGAAATACTCTCATTTTTGTTGTCCTCATACAACTGTTAGGCTTTTTATATTTTAAAACATTTCATAAACAAAGAACAGCTCCTCCCATACAACGACTTACAAAAAACATACCCCTTCCACAAAGTACAGAATATACCACCTATACAGAGGATATTCCACAAATTATAAAAGAGAGCCTTCCTAAAAAAGTAACTCCTGTAAAAATAGCTCTTGCAACAGTAGTACCCAAAAAACCCATTTTAGAAACAAAGAAGAGTCCTATAAAAACTGCTTTAGTAAGAAAAAAAATTGTTATAAAGAAAACAACCATTAAAAAAAGTAAAAAAATCAGCCCTAAAAAAATCTATTCTAAACATTATGTTAAAAATACAAAACCTCCTACTTTAAATAAAAAGGTAGAATCATATGCTAAGAAACTCTTAGGGTACAAATATGTTTGGGGTGCTACAGGTCCAAAAACTTTTGACTGCTCTGGCTTTACTCAAAAAGTTTATCGTAAAACAGCAGGTATACGGCTACCAAGAGTCTCACGTGACCAAGCAAAAGTGGGAAAATATATTAAGTATGCAAAATTAAAAAAAGGGGATATGGTCTTTTTTGATACGGAAAAAAAATATACCAAAAGGGTTAATCACGTAGGTATTTACATTGGAAACAATAAGTTTATCCATGCCAGTTCTGCTAGAAAAAAAATTATTATTACCAGTTTCAAAAGAAAACCTTTTTATAAAAAACGTTTTTTATGGGGTCGTAGGGTTTTAAAAGATAACCAAAATGTTAATGTGGCGATGCTTTTGAGGAAGAGTTCGGGGATGTAGGTTTTAAACATTCTAATGTTAAAAGTTATTCTTCAAAAAGATAGAGGAGGATCTTAGAATAAAGGATTGATTCATTTTATAGCCTTAAGGCTATAAAATGAATTTATAAAATAGATTTTAATCTTCTTCACAAATTAACTTTTTATCATCTGGAATGTTTGAAGAGACACTCTCAATATCCCAATCGGTTTGACAAAAAGGTGAATCATGTTCTGCTTTAACAGTGTATTGATTTAGGTCTATAACTAATATTTGTTTATCAATACCATGAACATTATTCAACCCTGATATATCTGTCAAATTAGGGTTTTTAACAAAAGCCAATCCTCCGTCTGTTGCAGAAATTGTTTTTAAATTACTTAATCCATTTAGGTTACGTATATTTGTTACAGCAAAACCTAAACCATAACCAACACGTTTAAGACTATTTAGCCCATCAATATTGGTTAATGTTGGAATTTTATAAAAAGCTATAATACTCCCAACAACACTTAAATTACTCAATCCATCCAAATTTGTAAAGCTATTTTCACTGAATAAAAGGTTTCCATTGACTCTGGTTAAAACATCAAAGGTAGACATATCGGTATCGGTTAATCCACTATTTCTACAACTAATATTACCATCATAAATACCTGTTGATGTATCAAAACTATCATCAAATACTTGTGGAGAAATTTTACATTTATTTACTAGTGTATTTTTAAAAGCTCCATATGTTGATGATATAACTGTAATAAGTAGATGGTCTTCTGCTATTTCTCCTGTAGTATCTACTACTTTTAAAGTAATCGTATGCTCACCATTTTCAGTAAGAACATACCAACGAGATTTACCAGAACCTATATATTTATCACCTTCATACCACTTATAACTAACAATCCCATTATTTGAACTACTTCCACTTCCATCTAAGTGTACTGCTCTGTTTGAAGGAGTGATATTTAATATTTTATCTTCCCCTGCATCAGCTTGTAGCCCATCCACTTCTCCTATACTGTTGATAACTATTTTTACTTCATCTTCCCCTTCAGTTCCCATATTGTCTTTTACTTTTAAAGTAACAATATGTGTTCCAACAGTAGCAGGAGCATAAGCAAAGGTTACTTCTGTACTAAGAGAAGTACCATTTTCAAACCATTCATAGCTTAGCGTATTCTCACCTGCACTACTTGCACTACCATCCAGTTGTACAGTATCACTAGCATCCGTAAGGTCTACGATTATATCTGTTCCTGCATTTGCAATAACTTGATTGACAACGGTAATAATTACACTGTCTTCTGCTGTTTCATTTGTACTGTCTGTGACTTTTAAAGTAATGTTATGCTCACCATTTTGGGTTAAGACATACCAACGGGATTGACCAGAACCAATGTATTTGTCACCTTCATACCATTTGTAACTGACTATCTCATCCGAAGAAGTACTTTCACTTCCGTCTAAGTGTATGGCTCTGTTTGAAGCTGTTACATTTAAAGTTTTATCTTCTCCTGCATTTGCAACCAAATCAGCTCCAAAGAGCTGACTAGCCAACATCATTATCATAAAAAATATAGTGGATATATATTTCATCATTCTTTCCTTTTTTATCTTTTTTCAACTTTTATATTAAAGTTTAAAAAGAGTATATAATAAATGGAATTAGATGTTTATTTTAATTTAATAGTAATGATAATCGTTAAAAATAAATTAAAAACATTAGATAATGATTTAAAATATTATTTAATAGAAACAAGTCTTTTAATCCATGGCTATCGGTTAATATTCCCATTAAAGGAGCTACTAATTTATTAACTATCACTATTTTATCTGCTTCTGCGTTTACTACTGAGGTAAAGTTTAAAGTACTATTCATTCCCCTCCAAATTATCAGTGCCTGTTACATTTTCTATAATAGGTGGTGTATAGGTGGTATCTTATTAGGATCATTTATCACCGTTATTGTGATAGAGTCTTGACAAGTTTCCCCATCTACTAAAGTAACTCTTAAAGTAATGGTATGTGTTCCTTCTGTAAGAAGATACCAAACCTCCCTATGAAGACCTACAAATCTATCATCTTCAAACCACTGTTTTCTTAAAATATTTTCATTTGGAATACCAATAGTTCCATTAAGATTTATAGCTGCTTCAGAAAATGCCATATTAATTATTCGATCTGGGCCTAAATCTATGGGAGAAGAGCAGATAACAGTAACAACTATGGTTGCGTCAGTTGTCACGCCTTTCGTATCGGTAACTTTTAAAGTAATGTTATGCTCACCATTTTCAGTAAGAACATACCAACGAGATTTACCAGAACCTATATATTTATCACCTTCATACCACTTATAACTAACAATCCCATCAGCTGAACTACTTGCACTTCCATCTAAGTGTACTGCTCTGTTTGAAGGAGTGATATTTAATATTTTATCTTCCCCTGCATCAGCTTGTAGTCCATCCACCTCTCCTATACTGTTGACAATTATTTTTACTTCATCTTCCCCTTCAGTTCCCATATTGTCTTTTACTTTTAAAGTAACAATATGTGTTCCAACAGTAGCAGGAGCATAAGCAAAGGTTGCTTCGGTACTAAGAGAACTACCATTTTCAAACCATTCATAAGTTAATATATTGTCACCTGCACTACTTGCACTACCATCCAGTTGTACAGTATCACTAGCATCCGTAAGGTCTACTGTTATATCTGTTCCTGCATTTGCAACAACTTGATTGACAACGGTAATAATTACACTGTCTTCTGCTGTTTCATTTGTACTGTCTGTGACTTTTAAAGTAATGTTATGCTCACCATTTTGGGTCAAGACATACCAACGGGATTGACCAGAACCAATGTATTTGTCCCCTTCATACCATTTATAACTGACTATCTCATCCGAAGAAGTACTTTCACTTCCATCTAAATGTACAGCTCTGTTTGAAGGGGTTATATTTAGCGTTTTGTATTCTCCTGCATTGGCTACTAAGTCTCCTCCAAAAAGCTGACTATTTAACATCATTATTATAAATGATATCCTATATATATATTTCACTTTTTATCCTTTTTTAAATAATTTTTTTTAATTAATAGAGATTTTTAACATCTCTCTCTTCCCATAAATATTAGTAACTAACACTAATGGAACAAGAGAGATAAGATAAAGAATTTCGTTTATTTTATAAACGGATTGTATTCATCTTTTAGAGCAGAGTCTGTTGCAAAACTACTATATGATACCACACTTGAAACATCCCAATCTTTTATGTTTTGATTAAAAGACGGTGTAATATAAAACATCCCACTCATGTTGGTAACATTAGAAACATCCCACCCTCCTATAGGTTGATTAAAAGAGACTGCAATATGAAACATATGATCCATATTTATTACACTTGAAACATCCCACTTCTCTAGAGGTTGATTAAACTTACTTCTACGAAACATAGCACCCATATCAGTTACATTGGACACATCCCACTTCTCCAATGGTTGATTAAAAGGATTCATAAAATCATCACCACTAAACATTCCTGCCATACCAGTTACATTTGACACATCCCATTTCTCCAATGGTTGATTAAAAAACCATGTATCAAAAAACATAAAAAACATATTGGTTACATTTGACACATCCCACTTCTCTAATGGTTGATTAAAAGAGTATGCTTTATAGAACATAGCACTCATATCCGTTACATTGGACACATCCCACTTCTCCAATGGTTGATTAAACGAACTCTCTCTAAACATTTGTATCATATTGGTTACATTGGATACATCCCACTTCTCTAATGGTTGATTAAAATGCAAAGATTGATAAAACATAGCACTCATATTGCTTACGTTTGATACATCCCAATTCTCTACTGATTGATTAAAACCACTCCAACGAAACATACCAGCCATATTCGTTACATTAGATACATCCCAACTTTCCAATGGTTGGTTAAACAACCAAGTTGCATTAAACATTCCTCCCATATTGGTTACATTGGATACATCCCAGTTCCCTATAGGTTCATTAAAATACCAAGCATTATCAAACATATTACTCATATTAGTTACTTTCGATACATCCCATCCTGCTAAACCTTTAGGCTCATTAGCGTAGAAATCATAATTATCACGATAGTTACTAGGATCAGAAGCAAACATACCACTCATATTTGTTACATTTGAGACATCCCATGAAGTTAAATTTTGATCAAATCTATTTTCTTCCTTTTTAGCTTTTTTTTGAGAATAAAATAACATCCAACTCATATCTGTTACACTAGAAACATCCCATTTTTCTATATTAGGAAAATTTCCTGTCCCATAAAACATCTTACTCATATCGGTTACATTAGAAACATTCCACTCTGCTATATTAGGGATATATCCTGCCCCCTCAAACATACCTTTCATATTGGTAACATGTAAAACATTCCATGCAGTAATATCAGGAACTTTGTCAATATTTTTAAATAAATAACTCATATCAGTAATCATACAAGTATTAACCTCCGTTATATCTTCTTTATTCTCTATCATTACTTCAAGTTCTTCACGAGTAATGGCTGTGGATTCATCACAAATATTTTTTCGTACAAGAATTGTTAAACTATCCTGAGCTAATCTCCCTTTATTATCTATCACAGTTAAAGTAAGTTTATGTGTCCCTATTTTGCTTAAAGTATAATCAAAGGAAAGAGTATTCGCTAAAACAGTATCTCCATCTTTCCACTCATAAGATACTATTGTTGAACCATTACTAACAGTTGTCACTTCTCCTGTTAAAGGTATGGTACGATGAAGTTTTATTATTTTATTTTCTCCAACAGTAACAACAAGTGTTCTAAATGGATTATATTTATCTATTAGTCCAGACCCTCTTGTATATTCTGAAACATCTTGATGTGATATATTTATAATATTCCAATCTTCTATTGATTGATTAAATTTTTTAGCATTATAAAATATCTGCAACATATTAGTTACATTGGAGACATCCCATTCTCCTATTGGTTGATTAAAATTTATAGCAGAGTAAAACATAGCATTCATAATAGTTACATTGGAGACATCCCATTCTCCTATTGGTTGATTAAAGGAATAAGCAGAAAAAAACATAAACATCATATTTGTTACACTAGATACATCCCATTCTCCTATTGGCTGATTAAAATCAGTAGCATTATTAAACATCTGTCTCATCGTAGTTACATTAGAGACATCCCATTCTCCTATTGGTTGGTTAAAACTTGTAGCCTTATCAAACATATAACTCATATTAGTTACATTAGAGACATCCCATCTTCCTATTGGTTGATTAAATTTTTCAGCATAGTGAAACATCCCACTCATATTTGTCACATTAGAGACATCCCATCCACTAATATCTTGATTAAAAGTAGTTGCGTTTTCAAATAAAGCACTCATATCAGTAATGGCACAAGTATTAACTTGTGTTACATCATCACCATTTTCAATCATCTCTAGTAAAGTCTCTTTTGTAATAGCTGTTGACATATCACAGTTTTCTGGATCACCATTAACCACAGTAATGACCATACTATCTTCTACTTTTTCTCCTGTTTCATCTACTATTTTTAAAGTAATAATATGCTCACCACTTTGAGTAAGCCCATACCAACGAGATTTACCAGCTCCAATATACTTTTCACCTTCATACCATTTATAACTTACTATCTTATTCTCTGAACTACTTTTACTTCCATCTAAATGTACTGCTCTGCTTGAAGTAGTTACATTTAATGTTTTATCTTCTCCTGCATTGGCTGTTAAAGTAGTAGGAACTCCATCTTTAGGTAAAATAGTTAAAGTATTATTTGTTGCCATATAAACTTTTGTACTATGAACACCATGTTCATCAATTAAATGTAAATATGCTCCAATTTCTTGACCTTCGCGACCAGCTGGAATAGTAAATGTTTTACTTGTTCCTCTTTGTAACTCTTCTATGGGAGTACTCCATGCAATAATACTTGCACCCTCTTTATCTCCATCTACATCTTTAAAAAGATAATTTAGAGTTAAGGTCTCACCAACTTTTGCTGTACCAGACATTACAACATTACTGGCTGTTGGAGCATGATTGTCATTAGTATTTTCACTTGTAACTGTTACTCGCATACTATCTTCTGCTGTTGCACCTGTAGTATCTGTTACTTTTAGCTTAATGTTATGTTCACCTTGTTGAGTCAATACATACCATCGAGATTTACCAGCCCCAATGTATTTATCACCTTCATACCATTTATAACTTACTATCTTATTTTCTGAACTACTTTTAGTTCCATCTAAATGTACTGCTCGGTTGGTAGCTGTTATTTTTAGGGTTTTATCTGCTCCTGCATTGGCTTTTAGTTCACTTGGTTTAGGTGGATTAACCACACCCTCACCGTTAACTACAGTGATAGTCATACTATCTTCAGCTTTTTCTCCTGTTTCATCGACTATTTTTAAAGTAATGGTATGCTCACCATTTTGAGTCAGTCCATACCATCGAGATTTACCAGCTCCAATGTATTTGTCACCTTCATACCATTTATAACTTACTATATTATCAGATGAACTACTTTTGCTTCCGTCTAAGTGTACAGCTTTATGTGAAGGGGTTACATTTAATGTTGTGTCCTCTCCTGCATTGGCTACCAAATCAGCTCCAAAGAGGTGACTATTTAACATCATTATTATAAATAATATCCTATATATATATTTCACTTTTTATCCTTTTTTAAATAAATTTTTTTAATTAATAGAGATTTTTTAAATTATTACAAATCCCAAGTTTACGAAGTTCCTCTCTATAAACCATTAATAATGTATCATATATTAGATTAATAACAAAACATTTTTCAATAAAATATATTTATTTATGTTTGTATTAAAAATTAGATAAAATTTTATTTATTAGGGAAAAAAAAGATAATTTATAAGAGATTTAAAAAGGGTATTTATTTTAAGGTTTTTTACTCATTTTATAGTTAAAAAACTATAAAATGAGTTGATTTTTCAGACTTATATTAGCTCTCGATTAAGCACCATTATAGTTACACTATCTTTAGCTTTTTCTCCTGTCTCATCGACCACTTTTAAAGTAATCGTATGCTCTCCATTTTGGTTAAGTCCATACCATCGAGATTTACCAGATCCAATATATTTATCACCATCGTACCAGTTATAACTTACTATCTTATTCTCTGAACTACTTTTACTTCCATCTAAATATACAGCTCTGTTTGAAGGGGTAATATTTAAGGTTCTATCTTCTCCTGCATCAGCTAGAAGACCTGCTTTTATAAATGGATTATAAGCATCCTCCAATATAGCATTTTTATTAAAGTCATCATGTGATGTTACATTGCTAACATCCCAATCTTTTATATTTTGGTTAAAAGACAAAGCAATGTAAAACATTTGACTCATATTTGTTACATTTGATACATCCCAGTTTTTTAATGATTTATTAAAACTACGTGCATACTGAAACATTCCACCCATATTAGTTACATTCGATACATCCCAATTCTCTATCGGTTGATTGAACGTAAGTGCATTTTCAAATATAGTACTCATATCGGTTACATTTGATACATCCCAGTTTTTTAGTGATTGATTAAAATGTATAGCTGTATAAAACATCCCTCTCATATCGGTTACATTAGAAACATCCCAATCTTCTATTGGCTGGTTAAAACTTCCTCCAGATGCACCACCAGCAAACATATAGCTCATGTTTGTTACTTTAGAGACATCCCAGTTTCCGATAGCTTGGTTAAAATACCAAGCAGAGTCAAACATTCTACTCATATCTGTTACTTTAGATACATCCCACTCTTCTAATGGTTGATTGAAAGCACGTGCATAACGAAACATACTTGACATATTTGTTACATTCGATACATCCCAATTCCCTAATGGTTGATTGAAATTTTCTGCAAAATAGAACATCTCTTCCATATCTGTCACCTTAGATACATCCCAATTTTCTAATGGTTGATTAAATGTAGATGCATTTTTAAACATACATTTCATCTTGGTCACATTTGATACATCCCAGTTTTCTATACCTTTAGGATTATTCATAGTACGGTCATCATCATCACTTGCAAACATATAACTCATATCTCTTACATTGGAAACATCCCATGAGGCTAAATTTCCACTAAAGCCTCCCCATCCATCTCCATAAGCAAAAAACATCCCTCGCATATTTGTTACATTAGAAACATCCCACTCATCTATCTTAGGTGCTTCTGTTCCCAAAAACATAGAACTCATATCTCTTACATTGGAAACATCCCATCCATTTAATGATATGGACAGACTAAAGATGTGTGCAAACATAGTACTCATATTGGTTACATTAGAGACATCCCATCCACTAATATCAGGAAGAGATATACAACCACTAAACATACCACTCATATTGGTTACATTAGAAACATCCCATCCACTAATATCAGGAACGGGGTATATAGTTTTAAATAAATCACTCATATCTGTAATCATACAAGTATTGACCTGCGTTACATCTTCACTATTCTTAATCATCTCTATTAACTCTTCACGAGTAATAGCTGTTGATTTATCACAATTTTTTGCATTTGGAGTCTCACCATTCACCACAGTAATGGTCATACTATCTTCTGCTTTTTTTCCTGTTTCATCGACAATTTTCAAGGTAATATTATGCTCTCCACTTTGAGTCAGCCCATACCATCGAGATTTACCAGATCCTATGTATTTGTCACCGTCATACCATTTGTAACTTACTATCTTATTTTCTGAATTACTTTTACCTCCATCTAAGTGTATGGCTTTATTTGAAGAAGTTACATTTAATGTTTTATCCTCTCCAGCATTGGCTTTCAAATTACTCTTTACAGGAGCATCATCATTAATAACAGTAACAATAATACTATCTTCTGCCCTTTCTCCTATTTCATCGACCACTTTTAAAGTAATGATATGCTCCCCATTTTGAGTCAGTCCATACCATCGAGATTTACCATCTCCAATATATTTATCACCTTCATACCATTTATAACTCACTATATTATTAGATGAACTACTTTCACTGCCGTCTAAGTGTACAGCTTTATGTGAAGGGGTTACATTTAATGTTGTGTCCTCTCCTGCGTTAGCGACTACATCTCCTCCAAAGAGATGACTGTTTAATATCATTATTATAAATGATATCCTATATATATATTTCATTTTTTTATCCTTTTTTTAAATTATTACAAATCCCTATTTTACTCTAACCCTCCATCATCAATTTTCTAATTTAAATCACTAAGATGAATATCTAAAAATGGATTATACTCATCTTCTAATGCAGAATCCTCTGCAAATCCATAGTTTCCATTCTTTATAATGTAATTATTCTCATCATATTCATAGTATAAAGATAGATCCAATGTACCAGAGATATCCCAATCTTTAATATCTTGATTAAATTCAGTAGCACCATAAAACATATTATCCATTCCAGAATGGTGATTGCCTATAACTCCAACAGAAGAAACATCCCATGAGCCTATAGGTTGATTAAATACTTTAGCATTAGTAAACATATAGTCCATATTGGATACACGAGAAACATCCCATGACCCTATAGGCTGATTGAACTTTATAGCATTATGGAACATCCCTTTCATATTGGTTACATTAGAGACATCCCATCCACTAATATCTTGATTAAAATTTTTAATATTATTTTTTTGCTCTCTTGTTAATATTGAATCATTCTTAAAAAACATTACATTAGGATAGACTAAATGACTCATATCTGTAATCATACAAGTATTAACTTCTGTAACATCTTCATCATTAGCAATCATCATTCTAAGTTCATCACGAGTAATAGCTGTTGATTTATCGCATTTTTTTATATTTACATCATCACCATTAACAACGGTAACTATTACACTGTCTTTAGCTTTTTTTCCTCTTTCATCTACCACTTCTAGTGTGATATTATGCTCTCCATTTTTACTAAGAATATACCAACGAGATACCCCTGCTCCAATATATTTATCACCTTCATACCATTTATAACTTACTATCTTATTTTCTGAACTACTTTTACTTCCATCTAAATGTATGGCTTTATGTGAAGGGGTAATATTTAAAGTTTTATCTTCTCCTGCATTGGCTTTTAAATCATTTGCTTCAGATAGGTTAACCAAATCATCACTATTCATAACAGTTATGCTAATACTATCTTCTGATTTTTCTCCTATTTCATCTACAATTTTTAACGTAATATTGTGTTTACCACTTTGAGTCAATACATACCATCGAGATTTACCAGCTCCAATATATTTGTCACCTTCATACCATTTATAACTTACTATCTTGTTTTCTGAACTACTTTCTCTTCCATCCAAGTGAATAGCTTTATGTGAAGGGGTAATATTTAAAGTTTTGTCTTCTCCTGCATTGGCAACAATATCAACTCCGAAGAGCTGACTACTTAGTATTATTAAAAGTGATATTATATATATTTTTTTCATTTCTTATTCCTTATTAAACTAAATTTTTTTAATTAATAGAGCTTTTTAAAATCTATACAAAGCCCTAGTTTATAGTATTTTATTCTATAAACTATTGATAATATATCATATATTTTATTAATAAATAAACATTTTTCAATAAAATATATTTATTTATGTTATTACAGAGGAAAGGAATGATTTGGAAAAAATTTAAAGGGGAATTTGTTTAAATATTTTTAACTCATCTCATAGTTTAAACACTACAAAATAAGTTAAATTTTTGAATATTAATTTTATTTAATTCATAAATGGATTATATTCACTTTGTAAGGAAGCATCTTCGGTAAAAGCATGATGTAATTTTACATTTCCTACATCCCAAGCTTTTATATTTTGATTAAAAGTTGTTGTAGAATTAAACATTAAAGTCATATCTCTCACATTTGATACATCCCAATCATCTATCGCTTGATTGAAAGCTTTGGTATGGTTAAACATAAAGCCCATATTTCCAACATGAGAAACATCCCAACCTTTGATTGGTTGATTAAAAGTATCGGTATAGGCAAACATTCCATACATCGTTGTTACATTTGAAACATCCCAATTTCCTATAGGTTGATTAAAAGCATCTGCATTAAAAAATAAATTTTCCATATTTGTTACATTAGAAACATCCCAATTGGCTAAAGGTTGATTAAAATATTTATTAGAAGAAAACATCCCTAACATGGTTGTTACCTTAGAAACATCCCAATCTCCTATGGGCTGATTAAAGTTAGTTTCATTAAACATATAACTCATATTGGTTACATTACGTGTATCCCATCCACTAATATCTTGATTAAACATTCTCATAGATTTACCAGCAAAACTTGATTCTTCACTATCATAAGGGGAAAATAAAAAACTCATATCAGTAATTTTACAAGTATTAACCTCAGTTACATCTTCATCATTGTTAATCATTTCAATTAACTCATCACGCGTAATGGCTGTGGCTTCATCACATTGACTTACAACTCTAACAGTTACATTATCTTCTACTACTGCACCTATACTGTCTTCTACTTTTAGAGTAATCGTATGTTTACCATTTTTTGTAAGAACATACCAACGAGATTGACCAGCTCCAATATATTTGTCACCTTCATACCATTTATAACTTACTATCTTATTCTCAGAACTACTCTTACTCCCATCTAAATGAACTGCTTTATGTGAAGATGTTACCATTAAAATTTTATCTTCTCCTGCATTGGCTTTTAATTTAATGGGAGTAGGAGTAGGTGTAGGTGTAGGTGCAACCTCATCACCATTAAGCACCGTAATAGTTACACTGTCTTCAGCCTTTTTTCCTGTTCCATCGAGTACTTTAAGCGTGATAACATGTTCACCACTTTGTGTCAATAGATACCAACGAGATTTACCAGCACCAATATATTTATTTCCTTCATACCACTTATAACTAACAATCCCATCAGCTGAACTACTTTGAGTTCCATCTAAATGTACTGCGTTATGTGAAGAGCTTACTTTTAGTATTTTGTCTTTTCCTGCATTAGCTTTTAATGTACTTGGTTTTATATCATTACCATTTACAACCGTAATGATTAACTTATCCTCAGCTGTTTCCCCTGTTTCATCTACTACTTTAAGAGTGATAACATGTTCACCACTTTGAGAAAGAGCATACCAACGAGATTTACCAGAACCTATATATTTATCATCTTCATACCACTTATAACTAACAATACCATCAGCTGAACTACTTTTAGTTCCATCTAAATGTACTGCTTTATTTGAGGAGCTAATAGTTAATGTTTTATCTTCTCCTGCATTTGCAACCAAACCAGCTCCATAGAGGTAACTGTTTAACATCATTACAATAAATGACCATATATATAGCCGTTTCATTTCTATCCTTTTAACCTAAGTTTATTCATTAATATAACTTATTCAAGTTATTATAAAGTTTTAGTTTTCAAACTATTATTTGATAAACGTTCGACAATATATCATATATTAAATTAATAGATTAATACTTTTAAATGGATTATATTTATTTATATTATTAACAAAGTTTTATTTTTCATAGAAAGAACAGGCTAAAAAGAAGATTTAGAAAATATTTTACAGACAGAAAAAAGAACAATCACAAGAAAGATTGTTCACAGATTGAAGAGTTTAGATAAAGAGCTATATCTCCTCCCCATCATAATAAAACTCACTCAGTCCATCAAGAAATGCCATCAGCAGTTCATCGGAACAGACTTTAAAGTTTTTTCCACCCTCTTTACGAAAGAGTGAACCGATTTGTCGTTTGGTTAGGGTTGTTTCGGCTAGAGCAAAAAGTATCACCAATTCTGGTTCTTTAAGTTCCATCGCAACACGGATTTTTTTTAAGATAAGATTGTTGGTTAAATCTACTACCTCATCTTCAGATGCCACTTTGTCGCTTGGTCCTCTTTTTAAAAGAACCAAACCATCTAAGAAAACACCCAGCTCTTCAAAGGTAGCTTCTTCGTAACCTTTATCTTGTCTACGCTTTAAAATGTTACTTAGTCTCTCTTCACTCATCTCATAGTCGGCTAATTTATAGGCTTCTATAAGCATTGGATGGTCTAGGTGAAGTGCTTCTGTTATTTTGAATAATATATCGTTTATTTGCATTGGTTAAAAATACTCTTTCATAATTTGAGGGAAAAGCTTAATGGTTTTCTCTGCTTTTGCAATTTTATCATTAAAAATCTCAGCAGAGCTTGGAAAGGTCTCTGCCAACTCTGCATAAATTTCCATTTTACCCAACATATGATTTTCTAGTGAGTCTAGTACCAACTGCATACGCTCTTGACTTACTGCAAATTTCATAAGCAGTTCAAACATCCGTTTTCTAGGGTGGATTGACATAGAATCACCTGCTACTTCAGCTATCTCTTTTATGTCCCAACGTGACAGATAAATTCCACTGACATGGGGAGCAACCAGTTTGGCATAAAGAGCTTCGGTATATGAAGGGTAATCTCTTAAATCAGCCTCTTCATCAGAAGAACATGAACCATCGGCACAAAACTCGTCACCATCTTTCATCGCTTCAAATTCAGCTCTCAAATCATCTATATCTCGCATGTTCATTTTATCCATTATAACTCCCTTTATATAATCGTTGGAATTAAATCCAAATCAACTTTTGCTTTGTACCAACGTTCAGCCAAAAGCATCATTCGTATAGCCAATATCATTTTTTCATCAAAAAACTCAGGGTTATCAACTAAATCATCAATATCTACATCGAGATTGTAACCATAAATCTTCCCATCTCTCACCTCAACAAAACCAACCAAACCACGAACCTGTGAACGTTCATCAAGCACATCACAATACTTCACTGTAGCCGATTGAAACTCATCTTCTATCATCATTCGCGTCACTTTTGACTGAGGCAAACTCTCCATGGTTACAGCAAAATGTTCCTCTTTTATATTCAAGGCAATCGCTGTGGCATTAATCCCATTGGCTTTTAGTATTTTGTTAAAAAATCGTCTTCTATTTCCAGTTTGAGCATTGTAACCTAAAATGGTACAAAGCTCCGTATCTGGTTTAATCTCTTCTGGTTTCATGATTTCCCTTTCTTCTATCTATATCTGTTCGATAAAATCGAACCTACAAATCCATCTTTTTAGCATTAGCATGAAGCTCCATCGCCTCTTCCTCTTCGATTTTACATCGAAAACACTCTTGCTCTCCACCTGTATAGGTAAAATAATTTCCACAAGAGTGACAACGTTTTATATCAAACCGTGCCAAGGTTCGTTGTGTCGGTTCAAAAAACTCTTTTATCTCAAATCCTGCTTGTAATTGAATGGCATTTGGCTCACAAACATCATGACAAAGATGACACTTGACACACATCATCGCATCAAAATTTATCACTGAAAACTTAGCATCTGAACTTAACGCACCTGTTGGACAGATACGGTAACAAATTTGACAGTTAGTACAAGACTCATCAACAAATTTTTGAGAAGTAAAACTGATGTCACCCTCTGCCAACATCTCGTAAGACTCTTTTTTCTCTTCCCGTTTGAGTAGAGAGAAAAGGAGCTTTCTTTTATCAGGGATAGTTTTATCTTTTATTTTTGCAATAACATCTACATCTAAAGCAAACTCTTTTAAATCATCTGCTTCCACTGCATTATCAAATTCTTGTTTCGACTTAACAGCACCTTTGAGTGAAAGGAAAGAGCGTCGATTAGAAACCTCTTTCTCCTCTTCACTCAGCTCCACATTCACACCCAATGACTCTGTTACAATCTGCTTGGTAGAAAATGCTGAAAGGACAAAATTTGCCTCTTCTATATTTTGGGCTATTTTGTCGTTTAAACGTCTGGAGTCTCCACCACAGTTACACGCTTCTGCATCTAAAACTATCTGCTCATCAGAAGCCAAAGCTAACGATATAAGGTGTTCAACACTTAACACAGAGAGACAAGGTAGCTCTGTTTTACAAGAAAACTTATGCTCTTTTTTCTCCAATGCTCCAAAAAAGAAATTAATGCTAGAAAAAGCAGAGAGAGAAAATGATTCTGTAGGACAAACACCCACACAACCACCACACTCTATACAAGCAGAGGGGGTAAATGCTGGAATATTTTCAACAAACTCTAGGGTTGAAACAGGACAGATATCAACACATTTGGTACACTCAGAGAGTTTACTTGTGGCTCTAACACAGCTACTTACATCAAAATTTAACCCCATGTTACGCTAACGCTTCCAACTGTTCACAAATATATTCATAATCACTCAATATAAACTCCAAAGTCAACTCTGCACCATCATGATAAAGTGCTGTTCTTGACTCTTTTTTCATGTTAATCAAAAACATCGGAGTCCATTCTAATAGATGGTCTTTTAAAAACCCTTTTTGTACCAAAAGCAACTCCTCTACGCCACCTTCATCTTTGGCTTCAAATGCTTTTTTAAGTGCCTCACAAAGCATGTACATAAACTCTAACTCCACCCCAATATGGTCAGGGCTAATCACCCTAGCTTTGTTAAGTTCCACTTTAAAATCTAACGCATCATATAGATTCATAAGTGGATTCTCTCCCCCACTCTCAATCATCTGGTCATCACGTGTATAAAAAGTTTCATAAGGGACAAGGTGCATTAAAAATAAATTTGCATAATCCACATCTAAATAACGCTCTTTTAAAATAGTTGAATTAAACTCTTTTCGTTTGTCCCACTCTTTATAGTTAGGAAAAAGATTTAAAATCTCTTTATTTACCTCTAATGATTTTAAAAACTCTACATCTACCTCAGTTACCATTAATCTTGAAATCAATGCATACAATGCAATACGATTTTCTATCTCTTCATTTGTTATGTTCATGTTTCCCTCTTTATATGTTGGCATAATACCACTTTCAAAATAAATATAGCTAAATTAAATATTGATTGTGAAAAAGGTATATTGAAGAGGACAGACAAAAAATGTCTGTCCATAAACTTAATCGTTAATTTTAACGGTATAAGCTTTCTTAGAAAGAGGCACAGCTGGTCTCTTAATATGTGGTGGTCTTCTTAAAGTATCAGAAGCGTTAAGAGGACGAGTCAACTTATCTCTCCATGCTTGATAAACTTTCATGTTGTTTTCATAGTTCACATAAATATCACCAATCTGATCTTCAGCCGAAGCCAACTCAATAGAAACTTTTTGATGCCATGCGTGATTACCAGCAATTGGATCTGGATGTGAAGGGGCTACAGCATTTTGCCATGAACCACTTAATCCATCCCACCAAATATTGTCAAGGTCTTTGTTAAACTCTTTAAACTGCCATGTATCTCTACGCTCATACATAGCATCTTTGATACCCTCTTTTGGTTTAAGTGTACCAATTTTACCATCCATTGTCATGTCGTAAAGTGGTGCACCCAGCCCCATTACACCTAATTGGTGAGAGAACCCAGGAATATCAACAGCATTTTTAAGCTTCCATCTACCAGCATGATGCGAGTTAGCCAATACACCTGGCATCGTACCTTCAGTTGGTACAGCCATCGCAATATAATAACCAGATTCTAGTCCTGAAACAGTATCAGTAATGGTAACTTTAATTGCATCACCTTGCTTAATATTCAATCTCTTCGCATCATCTGTATTAATCCATACAGGGTTATGGTTTTGACTTATCTCCATAAGGTGCTTAGAGTTCACTGAACGTGTATGAATATTATAGGATAATCTAAAGACTGTATTCAAGGCAAATTCATTATCTTTCTCCATAAAATCATGATGAACTTGTGTTACAAGATGCACCATTTTCTTACGCTCTTCTTTTGTTTTAGGGTAGATAGGTATAGCATATTCAGGCCATTTCCAGTCAGCAAACCATTGAGAGAAGAACTCTGCTTTTTTACTAAGTGTATGGAAACCTTGTCTAAT
>Ga0256827_10000236_pt1 | contig 32664 bp, 40 predicted proteins | sample CV84metaG_FD_185977 | JGI IMG/M metagenome (GOLD analysis project Ga0256827, IMG submission 185977) | Hydrothermal vent microbial communities from East Pacific Rise, Pacific Ocean - CV84 | ecosystem: Environmental > Aquatic > Marine > Hydrothermal vents | place: Pacific Ocean: East Pacific Rise...
GACTTCCTGGAGATAGAAGAGGCTGTAATCTCCGGTAAAGTAGATGCTGGAGTACTCATACATGAATCTATACTTGATTTTGATGAGAGTTTGGGAGTGGAAAAAGAACTGTGGGACATCTGGGTGGAACTTGCAGGAGAGGGACTGCCACTGCCTCTTGGAGGTATGGCAGTACGCAGAAGCCTTCCTCTTAACCGTGCCATAGATATAGAAAACATCCTTATAGATGGTGTAAAAGTAGCCAATGATAGAAAAGAAGAACTCTGCACAAAACTTGAAAATGACAACCTCGTACGCATCTCTTCAGATATGCTAAAAAAGTACTTAGACATGTATGCTTCAGATGAATCTGTAGAGTTGAGTGAACTTCAACTCAAAGCGTTAGATACACTCTATGAGCTAGGATTTAAACATGGGTTGTGGGATACACTTATGAAAACTGAAGATTATCTCATCCCTAAAGAGTATGAAGCATTACGGAACAGTTAATGTTTTTTAAAACCATCGACTTTTCCAAATACTCCAGCATCAAAGTAGGTCAACCCACAGAAGTGCTGATGATAGAGAAGGGAGATGCTATCCCTAACAATAGATATCTCATCGGTGGGGCAAACAACCTCTTAATCTCTCCTACTCCTCCACCACTCATGATGCTCTCTAAAGATTTCGCATATATCGATGAAAAAGAGGGGATGCTGGAGATCGGTGCAGCGATGCCTACGGGTCGCATCGTCTCTTATGCCAAGAAACATAATATTGCAGGTTTTGAGTTCTGTACCAAACTTCCTGGAACATTGGGTGGTATGCTTGCTATGAATGCAGGAGTGAAAGAGTATGAGATCTTTAATATCCTTCACTCTGTTCAGATAGATGGAAAATGGATAGCAAAAGAGACCATAGAGCATGGATATAGATTTGCAAAACTAAAAGGTATCGCTACTGCTGCAAGATTTGAGATATACAGAGGTTACTCTCAAGAACTCAATAATACACTTCAAGCATTAAGAGCCAATCAGCCACACGATCCAAGCGCAGGCTCAGCATTTAAAAATCCTAAAAATTATGCAGCAGGTAGACTTATAGAAGCTGTAGGGCTAAAAGGTTTTAGGAAAGGTGATATGCAGTGGAGTCATATCCATGCTAATTTTTTAATCAATGTAGAGAGTGGTACTTTTGAGGATGCCAAGTATCTGATCGATCTGGCAAAAGAGAAAGTTTTAAAGGAGTTTGGTATTGCACTTCAAGAGGAGATCAAACTCCTCTAAAATTTTATCTACTTCTAAAAGTTCTTACTTCTCTTTCTCCGGGTACTGTTTTCAATCGTGATCCTGATACTCTTTCTGATTCACGGATACAACGTACACATCGGATATAATTTGTCTCTTTTGGGTATCTTTTATACTGATACGCATCTGCAGGGAAAACAACATAGTATCTATTTTCTGTTGTTGGTGTTGATGACCAAAAATCATTCCCTCTATAGTAAGAGAATACCTGTCCTTCTTGTCTATGTACATGCATAAGTTCATCTGCTGTAGGAAGTCTCCAGTCTGTATATCCCGCATAGTTCAATCTACGGCAATAATTTACTGCGTGCTTCCAGGTTCCTGCTTTTGCTACAGAATGATGACGTTTATAGGCACCGTCTTCTGCATCTACATACGCTTGATCTTGCCACATAAGTTGTGCATCTTTTTCAACATATATTTTGTTTGCTTTACAAATTTTATTTGGGATATCTGCAACAGCCGATAAATTTGGGTTAATATTCCCCCCTGCCATAAGTAATGCTGTAGATAAAAATACCCATAGAGTAATCACTGTTTTCTTCATCCGTTTCTCCTTCAAAGTCCAATATTATTCAATATGATAATATAACCTTTATCAAATGTAGCTAAATTCTTTTAATTATTATGAATTTATCGTAATTGACACACCATTTTCTACTGCTGTCCAAAGTCTATCCATCGCACGATTAGGTACTGCCATACATCCTTCTGTCCAATCTCGTGAAAGGGTATAGTCATCACCATGTCCGTCTGCATTCCATTTTGGCTGTCCATGGATAGTAATATAACCTCCTGTTTTCACACCTCTTGCTGCGGCTCTTGCTCTATCTGCTGCATTTGGATAAGAGATCATTAATGATCTATAAAGCCTATTGTCACACTTTTTACGTACGATACTATAGGTACCTTCAGGGGTTCGATAGTCGCCTGCTTTTACCTTGTTTCCCCCATTGGCTCCACCATGTGAACCTAAAGAGATACGAAATTCATCCACCATTTTACCGTTACGATACGTGTAGAGTCTTCTTTTCTTTTTATAGACAACGATCTTATCTATTTTCTGGCTAGGTATGATCTCTGATCCTGATGATAATTGTTTAAGACACACTGTTGTCGGATAAGGTGTTTTATCTACTTTACCATGAACCGTCGGTTTACCACATCCTGCGATCAAAAGAGCAACTACAACACCCAATAATCCTAATTTTAATTTCATTTTTTCTCCTATTTTTAAAATTTTAACCCCAATCTTCATTTTGATGTTGTGATTTATGTTTATCTTTTTTATAAGATGTACCATTCTTTAGTTTTTGCAAACGATTAAGATTACTCATTTCAGCATCCCGCATATCACTAAAACCTTTATCATCAAACTCTTCCCGTGAACAAGTCTGATGATAGAGTCTTTCAATATAAGCTTTAAGTTGTTGATGGTACTCTGAATCCAAATGCACTTCTACTTTTTCATCAAACTTTTTTTTAAGTTGTTCAAATTTTACCATAAAACTTTGAGAGCAGACATTCTCATCTCGAAACATCCGAAAAAGATTTTTACTGATCTTCTCTAACTCTGTAATATATTTCTGACGATTGAACTTATCGATCTGTTTTTGCGTATATCTAATAACCGGTCCTTTAACGAATGATGATCGGTACACCTTCTCGTACCGCATACCATAACTGTTTCATTGCAGAATTCGTCACTGCAACACATCCTTGTGTCCAATTACGTGAAAGTGTGTAACTGTCTCCTTTACCGTCTGCATTCCATTTTGGTTGTGCATGGATCGTAATGTCTCCTCCGGGGTTCAGCCCTTTAGCCTGTGCTTTTTTCATATCTTCAGGACCTGGGTAAGAGATACAAAGAGAACGGTAATATTTAGGTGAACAAAGTTTACGTTGAAGCCAGAAAGTTCCTTCAGGAGTTTTAAAATCCCCTTTTTTTTCTTTATCTCCTATAGGGTTTTTCCCTAAAGAGACAGGAATAGTACTTTGTACTTTATTGTCTTTGTACAAATACATTTTACGCTCTTTCTTCTCCACCACGATAAGGTCAATACTTTCCCCTTCAACATAATCTTCTGCATCTAAAAGTTCTTTTTTACACTCATCTAAGGTATAGTGATCTCCTTGAACTTCCGGATCTTTTTTACAGCCCGATAATAGCAACAAAGAGAGTGAGAGATAAAAGAAAATAATTCTATGATTTAAAAACATAAGTGATTGTAACAAAATTCGAAATAAAGATAAATAAAAAGTAGGAAAAAAATAAAAGAGAGTTCAAAACCCCAAAGGGTTTTGAAAGAAGAATTATAGTGCTGCCTTAGCTGCTGCGATCGCTTCTTCATAGTTAGGCTCTTCAGTAATTTCTGGAACAACTTGCTTATAAGTCACTTTTCCATCTTTACCAACAACGAAGATAACTCTTGCTGTAACACCAGCTAAAGGACCATCTGCAAGAAGAACACCATAAGCGTTTGCGAAATCTTTGTTTCTGAAGTCAGAACATACTTTTAAATTTTCGATTCCAGCTGCTCCACACCATCTTGCTGCTGCAAATGGAAGGTCCATAGATACTGTGATCACTTCTACACCGTCAAGAGACGCTGCTTCTTGGTTAAATCTTCTAGTCTCTGCATCACATACACCCGTATCAAGTGAAGGTACTGCTACTACAAGTTGTACTTTACCTTCTCCACCTACTTGCTCATTTTGAAGCATTGGATCACAGTTTACTACTGTTACTACCGGTGCTGTATCACCTACGTTAATTTCTGTACCGCCAAGGTTACATACGATGTCATTTTTAAATGTTACTGTTGCCATTTTTAATTCCTTAAAATAATTTGATACACGCATTATGACTCAATTCGGATAAAATTAGTCTTAATTAGAATTATTTTCTTGATTTATATCAATTTTTACTCTTTTGAGCACCCTCTCAAATGCCGCTATAGCATCATCTTTAAAGTCACTCTGTACCTTATAGTAACACTTAAAGCCTTTTTTAACCTCCACACGTACATACCCGTTAAAATCTCCACCGACACTTTTCACTACAGGGTTATTACAATTTCCTACATGGTATTTAGTAAGTTCTACTCTGTATGGACAACCACTGCGGTCTTGAATACCAAATGCATTCTTAATTTTTTGTTTGTCTTGGAGATCCAAGACTGCATAATATAAACAATTAAAAGTTATTTTTTCTTGATTTTCAAAAGAAGCATATGTAGGGAACTCCTCTTTACACCCTGCCAAAAAGAGCAATAGTAAAGAGGAGAAAAGAAGTTTTTGCATTAGACGTTTGCTATAGATTTAACCCATGTCTCCATCGCTGCATTGGCATCAGGATTTGGAGCTTCTAAAAAGCTTATTACAAAACTTTCACTCATTTCAGCAACACCAAAAGAGCGTGGTCTTACTGCCATCACTTCTGGTTTTGGCAAGGCTTTTCCAAAACAGCAGATAAGATTTTTAGCATCTTTAATAGTTTCAGAGATCTCTCCTACTTCAAGATTTGAAGTATGTGTATAATGGTCAAATACACCGATCACTACTGCCACAGGATGTGCTTCTATTTGTGATTTTAGGTATCTGATCACCTCATCTACATTTTGGTAGGTTGTCTCGTTTTTTGCGATCTCAATAGTGAATACTGGATATTTTTCCATTACTGTAATTTGTTTCATTGTTAATTGTCTCCTTAAATAAATTGTGGCATTGTAATATTTTTTGTTGAAAGTTTCATAACGAAAAGATATGTAATTTGCTGTACAAATTACATACCTGGAATTCTAGGTATTTTACCCAACTTAGAGTTACGACAGTACCATCCCCAACCTTTTTTCATCCAATGACCAATGATCGGCATAGGGATCATCTTTCCCCCTTTATTACTTCTGTAAACAAATGCAGCACCATCTCCTGTATCCATAACGCATAAGATATTAAGATGTTCTTCATAACTAAGTTTAGAATCTATCTTCTCTATTTTGGCATTAATATTATAGGCAACATTTTTTGCCATCACCTCAGCAACATGCCCCTGCTTCGCTCTCCATTCCGGTCCCATAAGAGAGGCAGAATCACCAATGGCATAAGTACCTTCAAAACCTTCAATTTCATTATATTCGTTTGTTACGACAAATCCTGCCTCACTCAAAGGCAAACCGGACTCCATCAATATGCTGTGTCCGGTACCGGCAGAAATGAACATAGTAAGATCAGACTCTACTTTTGTTCCGTCTTCAAACTCTATACCATCTTCAACAAAGGCTGTAATCTTGGAGCCCACTTTTTTCTTGATGTTGGTCATGCCGAACATCTTGTCCATCATTACCAGTGCCTTGTCTCCCATTTTTTGTCCCGGTTTCTCCATTGGTGCAAAAAAAGTAAGTTCAAAGTTCTCTCTGATCCCTTTTCTTTTAAGAAAAGTATGCACATTAAAAAGTACTTCAAAGGCAGGACCGCCACGTACCGCAGAGCTATCTTTAGGGTTCCCGCCAAAGCCCATAGCGATCTTCCCACTGTCTTTTAGTACCAGGGCATCCAAACGCTTATAAAGTGCTTCTGCTTCTTCCGGTTTTCCACAGATGGAGAGTGTATGCTCCATTCCTTTATGCTTCATCTTGTCCTGTCCGAGGGCAACAACAATAAATTCATACTCATCCAATACACGTCCACTTTTGAGAGTTACTTTTTTCTCGTTTGCCTCAAAAGAGCTAACCGGATCAATAATAAGTTTGAACCCATGTGCAAAAGCCAATTTATCAAGAGGTACCGAGACATCTTCTTTTGTTACTTCTCCCGTAGGGATCCAAATAGAGGTAGGATAGATATAAAAATAATCTCTATCACTTACCAAAGTTACATCAAGCTCTTGTTTTCTAAGGTAGATCGCAGCTTCAACTCCAGCGAAGCCTCCTCCAAGTACTAAAACTTTTTTCATTATTAACTCCTTATTTTTTAAGTAGATCTGAACGAGGATAGACAAATACCGTTTTTCTCAATACGGTGATATTCTCTTTATCATCTGTTGCAAATGCTTTAATGGTTACTGGGATCGGGGTATCTTTTCTTGCATCATCTACCAACTTCTCTTTGGTTCTAAGTACCACAACTTTTTTACGTTTTTTACCCGCAGCTATGGAGAATGACTCTTTAGGTCTAATGATCTCTATTTTGTCATTATCTATCTCAAAGTAATAGGTATGCTTCTTACTGTCCGTGTTAGCAAATAAGAAAAGGTAATCATTCTCTACCACTCCACCATCTAGTACCTTATAAAGTCTCGTTGTTTTATTGACATTCAGAAGCATATTTTCTTTTGTACTTCCCATCGCAAAGAGTGCAATAAGGACGATCAATAATACCGTAAAGTAAGCAATGATCTTAGGTCTGAAGTAATTGGTCTTACCTTCATGTCTAAGGGTCTCTTTTTCACTTGACCATTGCACAAGACTCGGTTTACCCAGTGCACCCATAACCGTAGTACAGGCATCCACACACTCAAGACAGTTGATGCACTCAAGCTGTAACCCTTTACGAATATCAATATGCGTTGGACATACCGTTACACAAGACTCACACGTTGTACACTCAGCACTTGGCTCTACAGCTAAAAGTTCTTTGGTCTTGCTATACTCTTTATGTCTGTCATGTCCATGCCCCTGATAGATCTCACCCCCACGGATAGGGTCATAGACTGCCATGATCGTCTCATCATCATAGAGTACCGACTGTACACGGCTGTAAGGACAGATATAAATACAGAAATCCTCTTTAATAAATACTACGTCAATAATAATGAACAGTGCAATACCGATAAGCATACCAAAGAGCATCATATGCTCACTAGGATTCTGTAAGTAGGTAAAAAATTCTTCCGGTGGGACAAAGAACCATAAAAAGTCTGCTGCTGCAATAAATGCCAAAATAGCCCAAAGTACAATAGCTATGATTTTTTTGATTTGATTTTCAGATTTACTCATATCTGGGTCTTTCTGCTTATTTTTAATACGCTTTCTCAGCCCAAGAAGTTTTGTCTCGATCCCATCTCTGTAGATCACTCGGAAAATAGTCTGAGGACATGCCCAACCACACCAAGCTCTACCCCCAACTGCAGTCACTGCAAAAATACCCAAAAAAAGCAACATAAGTAAGAACGGCATTAAATAGAGCTCTTGCATATCAAATGCAACACCTGCCAAATGTAATTTCTTATGGTCAAAACTCAATAGGAAAAGGTGATTCCCTCCAATGGTAATCCATGGCATTGCCAGTGCAATAACTGTAGCCACTGCATAGGCCCAATATCTTTTAATTCTATAGGGTACCCACCCCTTTAGGTACTCTTTTGCCTGATTTTTTTTACTCCCAGTTTCTTTGGGTGTTGTCTCTTCATTCGTAACTTCCATTTTTGATGCTTCTTGCATTTTACGATATCCTTTCTGTTTGTTGTTTCTCTTGTTCAAATGGACATACCAAAATGGTATTGTCTACACCTGGTATACCCTGAGGTTGATTAACCTCCATCCAAGACCCCTCTACCAATTCTCTTATACCTCTTGACTCTATATAATCTTTTAAAGAACTTCTACTTACATCCAGTTCTCTTGCGATGGCACTCACATTCATTCCCTCTTTAAGCAGAGAGATGATCTGTGGCTGGTACATATCAAACTTCGAAGAGGAGCGACTCCCTTTGGGACGTCCTATCTGATTTGATTTTGCTTTTTGTGCTTCACGAAGGTCATTCAATAGAGGAAATATCTCTACCACTGTTGTCTTTTTATTGAGCAGTGTTTTACTGTTTGCGATATAAAGATCAATTTTACGACTTAACATACAGTTAATGATCTTTATCAACTCTTCAGCACGATCACTCAAGATAGAAAGTGTATCGATGACAAGACTACTCCCCTCTTCTAAAGAGTGCATGAACTCTTCAAACTTTTTTCTCTCCTCAATAGGATGATTTTTGCTTGAATACTCTATGACTTCTTTATCAATATGGAGATTTTGAGCCAATGAAAATGAGAGAATATTACGCTGTTGCTCAGACATATTACTGTTGTCAGGCATCTGTCTTAAATATGCATAATTCATCTTTCTCCTTTAATCATTTGAACAAGTTTAACCAAAATGATGTTAAAAATACATTATTTTAATACTAAAAGCGTCAATTTATCCTTTTTTTCGTCATACTTACTTTATTTACGTCATTTTTTATGTTAAAATCTATTAAAATTAGAGATAGTAGGTAAGATTTTGAACTTAACACACTTAGACGAACAGAACAAACCCAAAATGGTTGATGTGGGAGACAAAGCAGCAACAACGCGTATTGCTACTGCTAGCGGTATCATAGAAGTAGGCAAGCCTGCTTTTGATGCAGTAGTAGCAAACACAGCCAAAAAAGGACCCGTCCTTCAAACCGCTGTTATCGCTGCTATACAGGGAACCAAACAGACCAGTACACTCATCCCTATGTGTCATCCACTGATGCTGACATCTGTGAAAACAGACATCGAAGAGCTTCCTGAACTTCCAGGCTTTAAACTTACGGTGACTGCTAAACTTACAGGACAAACAGGCGTAGAGATGGAAGCTCTCACAGGTGTAAGTATTGGGTTACTTACTATTTATGATATGCTCAAAGCCATTGATAAGGGCATGATCATCAAAAATGTACAATTAGAAACAAAATCAGGAGGTAACAGCGGTGATTTTAGACGATAAAACACAAGATAGACCTAAAATAGAGTACCCGACAAATTGGGGGTTTAAACTCATAGGCAGAGACAAAGAGAAACTCTTAGCCTGTATCAAAGAAGCGATGGGAGAGAAAAAGCATCTTTGTTCTCTCGGAAACGCATCAAGAACAGGAAAGTTCCACAGCTATAATGCTTCATGTACCGTAGAGACAGAAGAAGAGAGAAACAAAATTTTTAAATATTTTGAAGAGCATGATGATGTGGATATGGTGATATAAAACAGCAATTCACTTTTTGTTCACTTTTTAAAGATAATATCTTATAATAAAACAAACAAAAGGGAGTTTGTATGTTCTCACCTTCACTTAAAAAAATTTTAGGATTTCTTTTTCTTCTCTTTTCCGCAGGGTTTGCAGTGTGGTATCCACTTGCAAATCTACTTTAGGAGAAAACAATGGCCAAAGTAAAACGATATTTACCTAAAGAAAGACCAACCTTCAACTCCACACGAGGTACACTGCTTTACATTTTTCTTGTGCCCCTTTTTCTAAGTATCATTTTGGCACTTTTTCAAACCAATATTCAAGCTTTTATCCTCAACGGCATAAGTTTTTTTCTCTTTTTAGCTGTTGCAACACTGGCGAAAAGAGGTTTTGCACAAGAGGGGAAGTATCATCACACAATCTTTACTAAGGCACCCAAAACACCCTATAAGATGATTGCAGGATACCTTCTGGGCGGAGCTACTTTCTTTACTGCTTTCATTACAGGAGGAGAGCCTTTTGTAAAGTCTGCTTTTTTAGCTGTTATCGCAACGCTAGGATACTACCTCTTCTACGGTTTTGATCCCAAAAAGGATAAGCTTGAAAATTTAGGTGATATCTCAGCGGAGTTTGTCCTTGAAACCATACAAGAAGCCAAAGGTAAACTCTCTGCTATAGAAGAGCATATGCAAGAGATCAAAGACTCTATACTCCAAGAGAAGCTAAACATTGCTTTACAAAAAGCTGAACATATTCTACAGACCATACAAGAAGACCCTAAAGATATCCGTGTGGCACGTAAATTTCTCATTGTTTACATAGATGGCATTGCCAAGGTGACAGATGCTTATACCGATATGGATGAAACAGATATTGATGCCCCAACCAAACAGAGACTTCATTCTCTGATGGATGAGGTAGAAGAGAAGTTTGACAAAGAGCTAGTAAGGCTTAAAAACAACAATCAATTTGACTTAGATGTACATATCGATACACTCAAAGAGCAGATAAAAAATTAACACTAAAGGAAAAAGAATGGAAACAAAAACAAAAGAGGTCATTGAGACAGCTATTATAGAACAGAGCACGCAAGTACCGGAAGTGATGGAAAATGAAGTCACAGCACTGCAAGATGCACTGGCTGAACTAGATATTAACGACAGAAAATCCATTATCTACTTTGGCTCTTCTGCCCAAGAGAAGCTTGATGACATCTCCAACCGTATGATAGACGGGGTACAAAACAAAGATATCGGTGCTGCGGGGGATGCCCTTAACAAAATGGTTGCTTCCATCCGCGGATTCGACATGGATGAGTACAATCCAAACAAAAAACTGCCTTGGTGGAAGAAGCTCTTTGGTATGGCAAGTCCACTGGTTGACTTTATACAGGAGTATGAAAATGTACGAGACCAGATAGATATGGTCTCCAATGAGTTAGAACGTCATAAAAGTGCCCTTATGACTGATATCGTCTCTTTGGACAAGCTTTATGATGCCAACCTTGATTACTTTAGAGATCTGGAACTCTACATTAAAGCCGGAGAGACTAAACTCGAAGAACTGGAAGAGAAGATCGTACCGGAATATGAAAAGAAGGTACAAGAGAGTGCTGATGACATGATGGTGATCCAAGAGCTTAAAGAGGTACGAGGTTTTAAAGATGAATTGGAGAGAAGAGTACATGACCTTAGACTTTCCCGTCAAGTTACTATGCAGTCTCTACCAAGTATTAGACTCATTCAAGAGAATGACAAATCACTCATCTCCAAGATCACTTCAACCCTAGTCAACACCGTACCTCTTTGGAGAAACCAACTGGCACAAACTATTGCGATCTTCAGAAGCCACGATGCAGCTATCGCCACTAAAGAGGCTGCTGACCTTACCAATGAACTGCTAGAGAAGAATGCAGAAGGGCTTAGAGAAGCCAATGCCCAAGTACGTAAACAGATGGAACGTGGTATCTTTGACATAGAGAGCATCAAAAAAGCCAATGAGACCTTCATTGCCACATTGAATGATTCACTACGTATTGCTCAAGAGGGGAAAGAAGCGAGAGATACTGCCAGACTAGAACTACAAAAAACAGAGCAAGAGCTCAAAGATGCCCTGCTCTCTGTCAAGGCGAAAGCAGAAGAACTGCCTACCCTACAAAACAATACAAAAGAGGTGTAATATGGGACTATTTAGTTGGTTATTTGGACAATTTATTGATGTTGTCGAGTGGACAGATGATTCGCAAGACACCATGGTCTATCGTTTCAACAGACAAGGCAATGAGATCAAGTATGGAGCAAAGTTAACCGTAAGGGAGTCACAAGTAGCCGTCTTTGTCAATGAAGGTGAGATCGCCGATGTATTAGAGCCAGGCATTTATGAACTCGAGACAAACAATATCCCTATCTTGACCAATCTGCAACATTGGGATCATGGATTCAACTCTCCTTTTAAAGCAGAAGTGTACTTTCTCAATACCAAACGTTTCATTGACCTAAAGTGGGGGACTAAAAACCCTATTATGGTACGTGACCCTGAATTTGCCATGGTCAGACTTCGTGCATTTGGTACCTATGAGATACGTATAGATGACCCAAAAACATTCCTTAAAGAGATCGTCGGAACAGATGGTCATTTTACTACCGATGAGATAGAGTCACAACTTACCAACCTCATCGTCTCTAAATTTGCAACCATTTTGGGTACAGATGAAACTCCTGTTCTTGACATGGCACGTAACTATGAGAAATTCGGTAATTACATCACCGAACATATTGCTCCCTATTTTAAAGAGTATGGACTTACACTTACCAAAATGCTTGTAGAGAACATCTCCTTGCCTGAAGAGGTAGAAAAAGCCATCGATACCCGTTCAAGCAGAGAAATTACAGGCAATCTGAATGACCATATCAAATACCAAAGTGGTCAAGCACTGGGTAACAGTGATGGAAGTGCTTCAGATATGGTAGGTATGGGTGCAGGGCTTGCCATGGGACAACAGATGGCAAACGCATTGAATGCTACACCTCCACCACCTCTACCCAATCAGCTAGTCCAGTACTATGTTGCTATAGAGAGTGTGCAGCAAGGACCTTTCTCACTAGAGCAGATACAAGCACACATCACCAATGGAGAGATAGCCAAAGAGACACTCATCTGGACACAAGGGATGCAAAACTGGGAAGAGGCAAGCAGTGTGCTTAGCCAACACTTTACACAAACCCCACCACCACTGCCATAGTCCATGCAATTTACGGCAATCAACTTTACTTGCCCCTCTTGTGGGGCTCCACAAAAGTTCTCTCCTACAACAGGAAAGCTCACATGTGAATTTTGTCACACACAAACAGCCATACCCTCTTCCAATGAAACGATCCATGAGTATGATTTTAGTGAAGCGATCCAAACACTCAATCAACAAAAAAACCAAATTATAGAGAAAAATATCTCCTGTAAAAAGTGCGGTGGAGGTTTTACCCTCACACCCTACTCTTTCTCTTCCAACTGTCCCTACTGTGGGACACCAGCCATTACAGATTTCATTAAAGAGATCACCCCACAGTCACTCATCCCTTTTAAACTCTCCCACAAAGAGGCACAAGGACTTTTTAAAAAGTGGGTAGGGTCACTCTGGTTTGCACCTACAGCCTTTACCAAATACTTAGATGGAGACAACAAGCTTACAGGATACTACCTCCCTTACTGGACGTATGACAGTGATACCGTCTCTCCCTACAGAGGTTTACGAGGAGATGTTTACTATGTGACGATCACTAAAACCGTTATCGACAACCAAGGCAGACGCAGACAGATACAGGTACAAGAACCTCGCATTAACTGGACACCTGTTGCAGGTACAGTCTATGTCAGTTTCGATGATGTTACTATAGGAGCCAGCAAAACCATCTCTCGAGCTATTTTAGACTCTTTGGAGCCGTGGGACACGACTACCCTGCTACCTTTTGATGAAAAGTATCTCTCAGGCTTTGAAGCAGAAGAGTACACGGTAGGTCTGGACAATGGCTTTGAATATGCCAAAGCCAAGATGAGCTACAAGATAGAGAAAAACATCCGTTACGACATAGGTGGAGACCAGCAACAGATACAGTCTGTTCAAACACAACACAATAATGTTACGTATAAAAATGTCCTCTTTCCTATCTGGGCAGCCTCTTTCAACTGGGATAACAAAGAGTACAACTACGCTATTAATGCACAAACAGGAAAGATCGTAGGAGAGCGTCCCTACTCAGTCGTGAAGATTATTTTGGCAGTGACCGCTGCTATTCTATGTGCCTCAGGCTTCTTCTATATGGCAAACCACCCTGAAGTGCAGCAAGAAATGCAAATTATCTTTTCTAGATAGATACCTTTTCTTTATGCTGATGCAACATCCTATCTGCACTCAAACTCACCAACATAGAGACGATCACATACGCTAAAAAGAAGTAAAGCCCCACCTCAACTTCTGCACGGCTGACATCTCCTTTATTGGCAGTCAAATAGACTAAAAAGGTTGCTACTACAAAAACATCGACCATGGACCACTTTCCTATCATCTTAAAGAACTTGACAATACCATGAGCGAATCTACTCTCCATGAATACAGAGACAAAAAGTAACGAGAGTGTTTTTACCATGGGTACAAGTACAGAAAAGAGCAAAATAACAACGGCTACGATCACATCTCCATTCTCAAAAAGTTTGCTAATCGAGCCTATAAGTCCTTTAGACTCAAAGGAAAGCACCACATCCCCCAAGTACTCCACATCTTTATGAATGGTCACCATCATAATAGGAGTGATCAACCCAAAGATCAAAGTTACCAATGCTCCCAATGCACCAAAAATAGTAAATGCCCTTAAAGAAAGGGGGAAATAACTCCCTATGATCACCAGAAGAGGTAAAAAAGCATACAATGCATACGTTTTACTCTCTACTTTATGTAACTGAGCCTCTTTTTTTAATCGCTGTAACTTCTTCTTTTTACCATTTTTGTAGAGTCCAAGAGAGAAGACTTCAGCAAGCTCCTGTAGCTGAAACTCTGCAAGCTTTTTTGCACTCATCTGTTTCACCAGTGTAGCGGTTGTATCTTCATACACTTTTGCATGACTATAGGCTTTTGAGCCAAAAAAGAGCATCATTGCCAAACAGAGAACCAGTAAGGCATAAATGATTTTTTCCATCATGATTCAAGTACCTCAAAATAGATCAACAGTGTCTTTTGAAAAAAATTCTCATTGTCATCACTGATCATTACATAACGATGCTTACCTACTTTTGCTAAACCTTCAAAGTTATCTACACTCCACCCTTGATGGCTATTCATTTTAGCAAGTACTTTTGTCTGACACCAACCATTTTTAGATCGGTCAAGATAAACTTTTTTGAGTGTAATAACAAAAGGAGAGAGTATTCCCGCATAGGAACGCTCCATAATAAGTAAATTTCCATCATCCATCACTTCCATAGCTACGATCGCCGAATTCTCTTCAGCCTCTGCTTTGAAATACCATTTTTTTCCTTTGAGGGCATAGATCACATGTCTCTTTTTATCATATCTTTTTAAAGGAAACTCTGTTGCTGTAAGTAGTCCATATTTAGCATGCCATGCCAAGGCTTCAAGTGACTTATTGCGACTTCTATAATTTTTAGTTTCTCTAAGCTCTTTGGGTATTTTGTATTTCTTGATCATTGCTCCAAATTCAGCACTGTTTTTATGAAACCATCCTACTTTATGGTCTCCCTCAAATGAGATATATAACCTTCCTTTTTTATCAAGAACCAGCCCCTCACTATCTCTTTTCCACTTTTTAAGTCGTTTACCCTTTTTTGTTTTTAATTTCGTCGCACGCAGTGGCGTAAGTTTTTCTATTTTTTTTGTGAATTTACTATCAAAGGCAAAAAGAGATCCCTTATCTCCCACCATATATAAAGTTTTTGTTTTTTGATCATAGGCAAGATCAGAGAGCTCAGAAAATTTAACACTATTGATATGTTTAAATGAGAGCTGTTTTTGATCAAGTATTTTTATTTTCATAAAACAATGATCTATAAGAGAAGGTGCAATATTGACAGAAACCATATCTGCAAAAAGCAGACTAGCCCAAACGAGTAAAAAAAGAAGTTTTTTCATTACTCCTCAGACTTTTCAGGGAAAAAATAGACCATGACAATGATCCATGCAATGGCAACATCTATCGCTACATCAGCATAATTGAACACGGCAAAATTAAACCCACAATGCCATGCCACATAATCTACTACACCTTCATGAATAAAACGATCATAGACATTACCCAATGCTCCACCCACAAGTAATCCAACAGGAAAAGCATAACGTTTGATATACCCTTCTTTTAGCACATAATAAAGAATCCCTATAATAAGAGTACTCTGTATCCACTTCAAATAAGGTCCTACAAATGCAAACATAGAAAATGCCACACCTCTATTATAATGCAGCTCCAGATCAATGCATTCACCTGCACGGTAATACCCCTCAATAAAAAGGGTTTTAATATTCTGATCTATAAGGAATGTACCTATAGCAACGAGTAAAAAAACAAAAAAAGATCGCATTAAACTAATGCACCTTTGAAAAAAGTTTTACACTCCTCCATCATTATCTCCAATTTTTGTTCATCTTTACCTTCAAGTAGAAGACGTATCTTATTCTCTGTTCCGGAATATCGAAAAAGATGTCTCATCCCTTCGGCTTCTACTTTGGCTTTTAATATATCTAATCCTTCGATCTCTTCAAAAGGTCGTTTCTCTTCTACCAATAGATTTACCAAGCGTTGAGGATAAGACTCATACGGATTAAACGCTTCACTCGCTTTTTGCTCCGTCTCTACCAAATAGGCTAATGCCTGTAAAGCACTAGAAAGTCCATCACCTGTTTTTGCATAATCAGAAAAGATCACATGTCCACTCTGCTCACCACCAAAGTTCATTCCATTTTGTTGCATTATCTCAACAACATGCTTATCACCGACTGCTGATCTTAAGAGTTTAAGATCTTGTGATGCAAGATACTCATCAAGTCCTTGATTACTCATCACTGTAGCAACCATACCTTCACCTTTAAGGGTTCCCTGATTTTTAAGATGTACTGCAAGCACACCCATGAGCTTATCCCCATCAACGACTTCACCTTTTTCATCTACCATAACCAGTCTATCTGCATCACCATCCAGAGCTATACCCACATCTGCACGTTTATCTAAAACTACTTTTGCAAGGTTTTCAGGATGCATTGCTCCACATCCTTCATTAATATTAAAACCATCTGGGTTATCCCCGATAACAATAACCTCTGCCCCTAACTCCTGTAAGATCGTTGGACCTACAATATATCCTGCACCATTGGCACAATCTATTACAATACGCTTTCCATGTAAGGTTGAATTCTTTGGAAAAGAATTTTTTATATGTACAATATATCGTCCGACAACATCATCAATTCTTTTTGACTTACCTATCTCTTTCCCCGTAACTTGTGCTGCTTCTATACGCTCAAGATCTTCGTAGATCTTCTCTATCTCTTCCTCTTTTTCACGATTAAGTTTGTTCCCGAACCAATCAAAGAATTTTATCCCATTGTCAAAATACGGATTATGACTTGCAGAAATCATGATCCCTGCATCACAACGCATATTCAATGTTAAAAATGCAATAGCCGGAGTTGGCATAGGTCCTATCTGAATCACATCAAATCCTACAGCAGTCAATCCGGAGACAATCGCATTCTCTATCATATAACCGCTTCGTCGAGTATCTTTCCCGACCAATATTTTCTTTGTTCTTGAAAATCGTTTAAAATATATTCCTGTTGCCATTGCCAAACGCATTGCATTCATTGCACTGACTTTTTTCCCTGCTTTACCGCGTACGCCATCTGTTCCAAAAAGTGTCAAAATTTTTCCTTCTATTTTAATAGCTTAATTTTAACGCAAATTAGTTAACATATCTATTATGATAAAATTTATATTTCTATTCAGTACATTTTTTTTTCTGGGTTGCGGAAACTCTTCTGCCACAAGATCTTCTTTGCAAACATCTTCAATGTTATGGAAAATAGAAGGGCATGGTTTACAAAAAGCTTCTTATATTTTTGGCACTTTTCACACCAGGGACAAGAAGATCAATATATTACCTTCATCTGTAACAACAGCACTCAAAAAAACACAACGGTTTTACACTGAGATAAAGATGACCAAAAGAAGTACAATGAGTATTCAAAGATATACAAAACTAACAAAAGCTATTTCTCTCTCAAAACGCCTCAAACCAAAAACACTCAATGCCATAAAAAAGTATCTTACCAAAATAGGCTCTTCCCTGACTTTAAGAGAACTCTCACACTTTAAAACTTGGGCGATCTCTCTTATTTTAGCAAATCAAAAAGAAGTGATCTCCCAAGAAGGGGATCGTTTTATGGATGAGATATTAGTCGACCTTGCCAAAACTACACACATTCAGCAGGCAGGACTTGAAACTCCATTAGAGCAACTTCTCTATTTTGAAAAACTCACACCTGCCTATCAAGAATTACTTATCCTTTCAGTTATCATACAATCAAGTGATATTAGCTATGAACAAACACTCACGCAATGGTATCAATCAGGACAGACCAAAGATTTTTTTAAAATACAAAAAAAATTCAATGATGCACATCCTCAACTGCAACAACTGGATCAAAAACTAAATAAAGGGCTACTTACCGAGAGAAACTATCGCTTTTCAAAGCGAATAGATATCCTACTTTCACACAGACCGGATCTCTCTTATTTCTTTGCTATCGGTGCAGGTCACTTGGTTGGGTCTGATGGATTATTAATACTATTACGTCTTAAAGGCTACAAAGTAACAAGGGTTCATCCTTAGTCTTAATAAATCTTTAATCTTTTTTTAGCTATTATTCGCGAACTTATTCACTCTATCACCGAGTGACAATACTATAAACCTAAAAGGAATTACCTATGGCACACCATAAATCAGCAAAAAAACGTATTTTGCAAACTGCTGTAAAAACTGAAAGAAACAGATATTACAGAACAAGAATCAAAAACATTACTAAAGCAGTACATGAAGCAGTAGAAGCAGCAGATAAAACTGCAGCGGCAGAAGCATTTAAAACTGCAAACAAAAGCATCCATGCACTAGTAAGCAAAGGTTTTATCAAAAAAACAACTGCAGCTAGAAAAGTAAGCCGTCTTCACAAAATGGTAAATAAAATAGAAGCATAGTTTTTTCTATTTTCACTTCATCAACTAGCCTTTGAAGGCTAGTTATCTTATAATACCCTCAATAATCCAACATAAAGTTCAGCTATGTTCAAAGAAAAACTACAACCATTTATAAACAGACACAATGAAATAACAGAACTACTCTCTTCTCCTGATATCGCTTCAGATATTTCTCGCATGACAGAACTCAGCAAAGAACAGTCTGGGCTTAATGCACTTGTTGAAAAAGCAAAACTCTACATTGAAACTTCAGACTCTATCATTGAGAACAAAGAACTTTTGGGGGATGCAGAGTTAGGTGATTTAGCAAAAGAAGAACTTACTGAGCTGGAACCTTTACTCTCAGAGCTTGAAGCAGAAATAAAAGTGCTTATGTTACCTAAAGACAAAAATGATGATAAAAACATTATTTTAGAGTTGCGTGCAGGTGCGGGTGGTGATGAAGCTGCTCTCTTTGTAGCAGATGTTTTCCGTATGTACTCAAGATATGCGGAACAGGTTGGATGGAAAATAGAAATCATGTCATCATCCGATGGAACAGCTGGCGGGTACAAAGAACTTATTGCCCAAATCAATGGTGATTCTGTCTATGCTACACTTAAATATGACGCAGGAATACATCGTGTCCAGCGTGTCCCTGATACAGAGACACAAGGAAGAGTACATACCTCTGCTATCACTGTAGCAGTCATTCCAGAAGTGGATGATGTTGAAGTAGATATCAAACCAAATGACATCAAAATGGATGTTTATCGTTCTAGTGGCTGTGGTGGACAGTCAGTCAATACTACTGACTCGGCTGTACGGCTTACACACATTCCTACCGGTATTGTTGCAGCAATCCAAGATGAAAAATCACAACACAAAAATAAAGCCAAAGCAATGAAAGTACTTAAAGCAAGAGTCTATGAAGCAGAACTTGAAAAGCAGCTAGCCGAGACATCAAGCCAAAGAAAACTTCAAGTAGGATCAGGTTCACGTTCAGAAAAGATACGTACCTACAACTATCCTCAAAACAGACTCACAGATCACCGTATTGGTCTTACACTTTATGCTCTAGATGATATCATGAATAATGGTAACTTAAAACTTGTGTTTGAGCCACTTATTGCACATGCAAGAACTGAAGCTATTCAGGAAGCTGGACTATAATATAGTCTATGAGCAAAAGGGTGACAATGCATAAATTTTCATTGGTTAGAAATATCTTACTTACACTATCACTACTTATATCAACACTTAGTGCCGAAGAACTTAATTGGGAACATAATTACCATAATGCTCTAGAAGCAGCTAAAAAAGAAAAAAAACTGGTCTATCTTTTTATAGGAGCTGACCGATGTAAACATTGTGACCGCTTTAAAAAACAAACCCTTTCAAACAAAGCACTCATAAAAACAATGAAAAAAGAATATATATTACTCTATATGTCAAGAGATCAGCATAACATTCCTGAAGGGTTTGAGAGATATGGTGTACCAATGCACTATTTTTTAACACCTAAGGGCGAGATCATTGCAAAAATACAAGGCAGTAGGGAGCTTGAAGGCTGGTATGATGTACTTGACGAAGTTGACTTAAAAAAAGAAAAATAATAAAAAGAGAATCAATGGCAACCTTTAAACAACTACAAAGAAAAAGCAACATTAGAGAGCTTATAAAATCAACCTTTGATGCAGACCTTGCACTCAATGGAGACTGGGGTTATACAAAAGAGAATGCAACGATTATAGAATCATTACCAGAGGGAATGCCTCTTATGCAACTTGAGCATATGGTTACCTCAATACGTGCACACCTTGAAATGAATATCACTCAAGAGAAAGAGCACCGATATGGAGGGATCAATACGAATGAAAAAGCACGTGAAGAATATAGTCACCAAGAGGGTCTTTTTAATAAAGTAACCTATATGATCACTGCTATAAAAGAAGATCTCTATACGGCATTTATAAAAGAGTACAAAGAAGGCTATGGCAAAGAAGATTTTGATTTGAATGAGCATTTTAAAAGAAGAGAGGAAGCTACACTCACCCGTGAAGTCATACATTACTTTGAAGTGAGTCATATACAGTAAGCTCAAAATAAGTACCAAAAAGATACTATATTTACCTATTATATAACAAAGGTATTTATCTATGGACTCTTCAAAAAGAAAATTTTTAGCTCTCTCTGGCTTAACTATTGCCTCTTCCCTCTATGGAAGTGAAAACACTAATACAACTAAAGAAAAAACAAAAACAAAAAGTCCTAAAGCTTCTATCCCTGATACCACAAAGCCTAGAGTGGTTATCATAGGTGGGGGATGGTCCGGACTCTCTATTGCAAAGACAGTCAAAAATTTTTCTCCACAGGCAGATGTTATTTTAGTTGAGAAACGACATGAATTTATCTCTTGCCCGGTTAGTAATCTATGGTTGGTGGACAAAGTAGACCTTGAGTATATCACACACGATTATCTGCAAGGGGCACGGAATTATAACTACACTTACTTTAATGCAACAGCCATAGGTATAGACAAAAAAAGTCGTATCCTTAAAACATCCGAAGGAGATATAGCCTTTGACTACCTTGTCCTCTCTCCAGGAATAGACTACGATTACTCTAGATGGACAACTGATACAACACTTGTAACAAGACTAAAGCAAGAGTATCCTGCCGGATTCATTCCCGGCTCTGAGCATATCACACTTAAAAATAAAATACAAAATTTCAAAGAGGGTAACTTTATCCTTACTGTTCCTGGAGGAAACTATAGATGCCTTCCTGCACCTTATGAGAGAGCTTGTATTATCGCTGACTATTTTAAACAAAAAAAGCTAAAAGCCAAAGTCATCATTCTAGATGAAAACAATACAGTCACCATAAAAAAGAAAGGCTTTATGTCTGCTTTTGAAGAACTTTATGCAGACTATATAGAGTATGTACCAAACAGTACTATAGAAAAGATAGATTTAGATAAAAAAGTGGTTACAACTGAGTTTGACGAATTCTCTTTTGCAGATGCATCCTTCTATCCACGTGTTAGAGGTGCAAAGATTTTAGAAACCCTGGGCTTTGCCAAAGATGCTAAAGATATGATGGAAGGGAACATCAATCCTTTAACCTATGAAGTTGAAGAAGAAAAGAATATCTTTATTGCCGGCGATGCAAGACCAATGGGCTTTTCAAAATCAGGTAATACATCCAATACCGAAGGAAAATATGTAGGTCAACTTATTGCGAAACGCATTAACAAGGAGAAAGCACCAAACTGGGAATCCCCAATTACTCTCTGTTTTTCAGCAATCTCTATAGCACCTGAAAATGCTATCTATATCTACACCAAATACTCTTTTGATAAAAAAGATAAAGATCCAAAACATGTAAAGTTTATAGATTGGAAACTGTTTAGCTTCACAGAAACAATGAGTAGCGAAGATTGGAAAAAAAATGGTATCCGAGATGCAGCATCAATCTACTCTTGGGCTGATGCGTTATACTTTGATATGTTTGGAGTGAAATAGTAAAACAATAAGAGAGAATTCAACCTCACATCAAAAGATATGAGGTTAATAAAAAAGAAGCAACTACTCTTCAGTTGCTTCATTTACTGCGGAATTCATTGCATCTTGTGCTTTTAGAAGTACGTCTTTTGACTCTTTATCTACTACATCTATAGAGCTAAGCCAGTTATAGACAGATGGATATGCAAAGTGCACTACTTTTTCACCTTTTTTCTTATACATAGAGAATGTACATGGAGCAAATGCACCAGCTTCAGGGTGAGTTTTTGATACTTCATAGATTACCGCTACTTTACAAATAGAGTATGCATCAAAGAAGTCATAGGTTTTATTTCCAGCAGCAGCATAATCATCACCAAGCTTATTGTAGCCTGCCAAAACAAAACCTGCCGTTTCAAGTCCGGCTTCAAGCTCTTCTTGAAGACCCTCTAGTTCATCTTCCACTTTATCACCTTGTACATCCATCTCCATAGTAAATCTTTTAATAAGATCTCCTTCCGGTTTTGCTATCTTGTAATTAACTTCTTCAAAATTACCATTTGGCATTGCCTTTGCTAAAACATCTGCAACCTCTTTCATATAAGCAATAAGATCAGCATTATCAGCAGGAATACCAGATACCTTCGCAATACCAGCAGCTGCCATAGATGATACAGAAATCGTTTTTTCACCCTTTCTAGTAAAAATAGACATACTTAGTGGCGTGAAAAGCGCTATTGAAGGATATTTTTCTGCTAGTTTTGTTACAGCATCTTTTTTATGAAGCGTCATCAAGTTATAAACATCATGTGTATGTGCTTTAAATTTAGCCTCAAATGCTTTATTCATGTCATTATTTCCGGTGATATAAAAACCTGCATCTTTAAATGCTTTTTCTATACCCACTGCGTTAATTTTTCCACCTTGATTATCTGCTGTATAAATACGAATATCCTGTGCTACACTTTCACTTTTTGTAGGCTCCACTTTTTTTACTTCTTCTTTGGCATTTACACCCATCCCAAAAGTCAGCAATGCTACTGCTACTAAAGTTTTCAAATTAATTTTCATTTTTTTTCCTTAACGTTTATTTGTATCAATTATCATAGCTAAAAAGCTATTATACTTCACTTTTTTTTATTCATTATATACTATTATAAGCTAATATGAATCAAAAATGTTACATTATTTTATTGTCATTTTATTTTTTACATGGTTTATATTAGCTTGAGTTTTTTTTGTAAATGAATGTTCTTTCCCAAATATCTTTTCTTGTATTTTTAAAGTTTTATCCAATTCACTTAATGCCTCTTGGTACTTCCCTTGTTTAAAGTAAACCAACCCTATATTACTATGTGATAAAGCTGTAGAATAATGATCCTTACCTAAAGTCTCTTTTCTTATCTCTAGAGCTTTTGTATAATAATCCAATGCCTCATTATATTTTCCTTGCCTACGATAAACTCCAGCTATATTATTATAGGTAATGGCTGATACACGATAGTTCTCTCCAAAAAGTATCTTTTGCATTTTTATAGCCTTAAAATAATACTCAAGAGCATCCTTGTATTTTCCAAGCTTACTGTATATCCCGCCTATATTATTATAAGTAGATGCTTCAGTTGAATCATTTTCGTTTAGTAATTTTTTTTGTATTTTTAAAGCTTTAAAATTATATTCTAATGCTTCTTTGTACTCTCCTATCTTTTCAGAGTAATATCCTGCCTTTGAATAGCTGATAATAGTTTCTTTGGCATCTTCACCATAAGTCTTTAAATCCTCATCCAATTGCTTAAGGGTATGCTTTAAAGCACTTTTATAGTCACCTCTTTTTTTAGCTTCCTCCGCAAGATTATGGTTTGGGCCATGTGCTAAGAGTAGTGTTATTCCTAAAAAGACTACACTAAATAATAGATTTTTCAATTATTTTCCTTAAATATTAATTTTGTATTTAATGGTGGGTAATCATATATATTGTTATTTTGTGACAATGTGTTAATCTAAAAGATAGATATCATCACCCTTTTGAATGTTTCCTGACTCTATAATCTTAGCAAAGATTCCTCTATCATTTTTAAGCAACTTTGGTAGTTTTACATCTACTTTTGTAAGGCTTTTACAAAGGGTACAGTGCTGACTTATCTCTAAAGTAACATTGCCAATTTTAAGCCTGACTCCGGGAGTCAAATGGTATGGGTTGTAGTCTATGAGAAGATTTTCTCCCAATGCACCATAAGAGACATCAATACCATGATCTCCCACAAGCTTATAACTATCCAAAGAAGTAATAAGTACTGATCTCTCTAGATCTTTATCATAGTGTTTATCTTCAATAATACCTTTTACATCAAGCAATAATTCTGTTGCAGAGGTGCGTCCATTGATGGTAGAATAAAACAGTGAGAAAACATTACCTACTTTAGTCATTTTACCTACTTTTATTCTACATCATTGTAGGATTTAGTGCTAACCAATTTTAGTGTTTCAAGGAATTTATTTTCATCTCTGTAACCTACTTCATCATATACAAGTTCTCCATTTTGATCAAAAAATAGACAACTTGGATACATGGCATAGCCAATTTCTTTTGCAAACTTAAGTTTACTGACTTTAAAGTTATCAAAGGAGACAAGTCCTTCATCTCTAACATTTATATCTACAAAAATAAAATCTTTTTTTATTGCTAATTCTACCTTTTCATCATCAAAGGTAAACTCTTTCATTTTAAGGCAGTAATTACACCCTGTAATGTGCAAAAAAACCAAAATATGTTTATTGGTTTTTTTTGCTTCAACTACAAGTTGATTAAGATCGACATCATTAGCAAAAGTCATGCTAATAAATGTCAAAAGCATGAGAACAAGTCTTTTAAAATACACTTATTTTACGCTGCCTCTTTTTCTTCTTCATCTTCTTTAGATTTTTCATCGCCACTACTCTTTTCCGCACTATAATCGATCAAGTCATCTTCATCAAACATCTCTAGCTCTTCATAAGATCTAAATACGTTTCCTGGACTAAGGATATAGTACAAATCTTTATCTCTAAACTCATTTAACGTCACTTCTTTTGTAATAAAATCTGCAACAACACCATCTTCCATTTTTTCAAGCACTCTGTCTTTTAGCAATGCAAAATATTTTACAGACTCATCTGCAGCAGTTTTATCAGTAACAAATCCATGTCCTGGAACCAAATGATCCCACTCTCTAGATCTAATGGCATTAATCGCATTGATCTGCCCAATAACAATACCATCTCTGTTTGATGTCACCCTACCATTCATAACAACATCAGCAGCTAAAACTACTTTATCATCCGGTAAATAGAGGAACCAGTCTTCTTCAGAGTGTGCATAACCAACTTTTACATATTCAAGATTCACACCTGAAATAGTAAATTTAGTTGTCTCATCAAATGCTTCATCAACACGTGCGAGTACTGTACCTCTATTGGCATTTTGATAAAGTGCTTTAATCATTCTAGTTTGCATACCAGGATAATCTTTTCCTTCAACATGTCGTGGACCATAATAATTCTCATTGATCAATTCTGTACCAATAATTTTAGCACCATGTACTTCTTTATAGTAGTTATTCCCCAACCAGTGATCATCATGTTCATGACTAATAATAACAGTCTTTACAGGCATATCTGCAATCTTTTTCATTTGTGCATATGCTTGTTTTGCAAAAATATACGAAGGTCCTGTATCCCAAGTAATCCATTGATCATTACCTTTGATATAACAACTGTTTGACATATTTCCGGCATTGTCTTTTGTTGGCATTTCTAAGGCACCAAAGAAACACCATACTCTATCACTTATCTGTACTGGCTTTAAGTTGTAATCCCACTCAGGGCCTTTACCGTCGTGAGACTCTACCCATTCGTGACTAATAAAGTTACCATCGGCATCAAGTTTACTTGGATTGTCAACTTTGATACTTTTATTTCCAATAAATGGCATTGCTACAAGAAATGCCACCACTAAAATAATACTTAATACGGTTTTCATAAGTATCCTTTATTTGATTTTTTTCTTTCCTGTCTCTGTTTTACCATTGTTATCAGTAAGTACAAACTCCAATTCATCACCTTTTTTAGCACCGGTAAATGAGAATTTCAATAATGGGTTTTCTGCCATGAATCCACTGGTAGTTGCTTCAAAAACAACTTTTTCTCCTACTTTCCCAAGTATATGAGCAATGTACGCTACATCAACTTTCTTTTTCTCAGCTTCCTCTTTGTCTGCCATAAGACTTTTAAACATTGCTTTTACTTTAACAACACCATCTTTTTCTTTTGCTTTAATTTTCATTTTACCCATTTTGTATCCTTTTTATTTTTTATTTATATATTTTTCTTTATAATGCTCTGGTATGGGGTTAGATCAACCTCCACAACCACCGATAGATACATCAATCTCTTTACCAAGCGTATAAAGTGTTCCATCTTTAGCTTTTGCTACAATAGTAACTAATGCCGTTTGTCTCATTTTGATTCTAAATGAGTAATCTACTTTCTGCCCTTCAGGTACAGAAAATACTACTGTCGCAGCTCTTGGGTTCGCATCTTGGAAAAGTGCAATAGTTTCAATATCTAGATCTGATTTAAGTGAAATTGGAATCGACCCACCATTTTCAGCAAGTTTAGGTGCTGTAAATTTGATCTTGTCTGTCGGTTTTAATTCACCGGGACCAAACATCTCTTTGATCGCATCTGCAGATTTTTCAATTGTCCAAGCTTTTGGCTTTGCCTCTCTAAAATTTACCGCATTTAGCTTTGTCATTGGTGCAAGAACTGCAGCTGCTGCTACAAGTCCCATACTTAAAAATTTTCTTCTTTCCATTATAATTCCTTTTTTTTAATTTGGATCGCAAGAGAGATCTCTCATCGCTTGCATTATATTATTGACTAATTGTGAAACAAATGTGAATTCACATCTATTTACTAGCACCTATCATATACTCAACAATCTCTTTGATATCTGCATCACTAAGATCCATATTACCGCCTTTTGGAGGCATGGCACCTGTACCTTTAATAGCATTGACAAGTACTTTATCCATACCTTTTTTCATGACTGCACTCCAAGCACTGGCATCACCTACTTTAGGTGCACCCATAGTGTCATTCCCATGACAAAGCTTACAAGAAGCATCATACAATTTCTCACCTTTAGATACACTTCCTGCATCAGTTTCAGGTGGCAAGTCTTTTGCATATGCATATGGAGGAACAACATCTTTCATTTCGTACTTGATCTTTACCACACCAGCTTCAGTTTTACCATCTAAGCCACCTGGATCCTTACAATCTTTCATACATCTTGTACCCATACCGATATTTTTAGCACGGTCTGCAAAAAATGCTCTAATATCTTCTTGAGCCTTTGCTCCATCAATATTTGGATAAAAACCATTTCTATTTGCAAGAACCACTTTCATAAGTTTTTCTTTATTTAAAACATACTCATCATCCATCTCTTCACCATCAATCTCTATCTCATTTTGAGCTAAGATATAGGCCGTAATAGCATATGTTTCATCATCTGTTAAGGATTTTGGATGTGCATATGGCATAGCATCTCTTATATAAGTAAAGAGTGTAGTTGCTACCGGCCAGTATGTACCCACAGTTCTTTTAGGTGCATCTGTTTTTCCATATCCTCTTTGATTTTTAAGTGTTTTTACGACACCATTTTCATCTTTATCTTGATTACCTCCGGCTAACTGTGGATAACCTTTTCCACCACCACCAAACTCACCATGACATACTGCACACTGTGCTTCAAAAAGTTCATCACCGAGTTCAACAGAACCTTCACCTTCAGGTAATCCTGTACCATCTGGACGAGCATCAACATCCCATGCTTTGATCTCATTTGCTGTAGGTGTCCGACCAAAGTTTACACCTTTTGTACTCTGAGTATTGTATCTATACGCTGTATAGATACCATTTTCTCTTGGATAAGTTACACCACCGTCAATAGCTCCCGACTTAGACTTATAAATAGCCGGTGCGGCAGCACTTGCAGCTGCAACTGCAAACGTTGAACTCAGTGCCAATGTCATACCAATGGTTATTAATTTACGATCTAATTTGAACATTACTTACCTCCCCCATATCAGTTACTTGCCATGTAACGATTGCATTTCTATGATATACACCCTCAACACCCACAACAGCTTTTTCTTGATTCACTGTTGGTTGAACATCTCCGGAATCATCATAAGAACGACTCTGCAGTAACAATGGTTTCCCCTCATACTTATACATATAAGAGAATCTTGTCCATGCTTTTGGAAGAACCAAACCTTTAAGGTTAGCTTCTACCCAATTTTTACCACCATCAAAACTAATATCTACACCTTTTACAGTCCCATAACCACTCCATGCCAAACCTTCTATCTCAACCAAGTCACCTTTTTTAAGATCTGTCCAATCCTTCTCAGGAGATGGTGAAGTAATGATAGAGTTTGTTTCAAGTGAGTAAAAATGCTGGATCGCTTTTCCACTGGCAGTCAACGCCGTATACTTTGAAGTCTCTTCTTTTGCATACCATGGCTTATCACCAAATTCAAGTCTTTTTAGCCATTTCACACAAAGATTCGCTTCCCAACCCGGTAGCATTAAACGAACAGGATAACCCTGCTCATTACGTAGTGCTTCACCGTTTTGTGCATAGACGATCATTGCATCATCTAAAACTTTTTCAATAGGTACTGTTCTACTCATCTCTGAACCGTCAGATCCTTCTGCAAGCATCCACTTTGCTTCCGGTTTAAGACCAAGTTCATCAAGGATTGTCTTTAAACGAACACCTGTCCACTCAGCACAAGACATCATCCCTTTTACAAATTGTGCCGTTCCGAATTGAGGACCTTTCCATTCTGCAGCAGAGTTTGACGGACATTCCAAAAATAAGATTCTGCTTTCACTCGGATATTTTTTAAGCTCATCCAATGTAAGCACAATTGGTTTTTCAATGAGTCCGTGGATCATAAGTCTGTACTTATTTGGATCAACATGTGCTACACCATTGTGTGTACGTGTAAAGTGTAATCCATTTGGTACAATAATACCTTCTAGTTCAGCAATTGGTGTCATAGAAATGGCAGCATGCATATCTCCTGCTGAAGACATAAGCGCAGATGTTCTTCTTACAACATTATGCTCATAAAGTGATGGAACACCATAAGGGTTTTTGTTACACTCATCCCCTAATGTCGTTCCCCACTTCACATGATGGACAATATTTTCATCATCGGCAAATACTGTACTTGGTGCCACCATAGTGGTGGCAGCTACAGCACTGACAGATGCAGTTTTTTTAAAAAAATCTCTTCTGCTAACAGATGTTAATTTTTCTTCTATTTCTTTATTCAATTTTTCTCCTTTATATTTTTGATTGTATCAACTCAGCTCAAGAATAAGCTCTTTTCTTTTTGTTGATAAACATTGTAGAATCTCTTCTCCAACATCTTCTCTATCTTGCCAGTCTGATTCTTCATGAATATCAAAAAGCTTTTTGAAGTATTCATAATGGCTATCGCCACTTGTGACTTTAAAAAAATAAAATCTTCTGAAGCTAATACCATTGATATCACTGATGGCAATTTTTTTATTCTCGCTCTCCGGATACACCTCCTCTTTAATATACTTAGTAAAAAAGCCTGACTCTTTTAGCCAATTATACAAGTGTAGATCAGAATCTTTCAGAAGATGATACGTCTCTGCATCATCTTCACTGAGCTCCATCTGGTAAATTGTTTCATCTAACTCAAATTTATCTAGCTCCTCATCATATGTGACAAGCTCAAATTCTATTTGCATACAAAAATCCTAATCACTTTACTATTATGCTCTACCCGAAAGCATTCCATAAATAGTCATTGGTTTCAATGCATAAATTTTCATTAACCACCACATCCATCTCTCAACTGTAGGATCAAGTGGGAACGAAGGTGTTGGTTTCACTGTCCAGTCAAACTCTGCGAGCATCACTGTACCAATATCTGTAATCAATGGACATACAGTATATCCTGCATATTTAGCCTCAAGCTTTTTATTATTCATCAATGCAATAAGATTATCCACAACAACTTTGTACTGCTTTCTTGCAGATCCACCTGTTTTACCCATAGGTACTTGAGCAACATCACCCAATGAGAATACATTCTCATATCTGATGTGCTGAAGTGTCTCTTTATTTACCGGTACCCAGCCTTTTGCTGATCCAAGGTCTGATTCTGCAATCTCTCTTGGTGCAAGCTGCGGTGGTGTAATATGCAAGAAGTCATATGGTACTCTTACTTTCTCATGCTTGGGAATAACCTCAAAATCTTTCATTACAGGATCCCATGGACCTTTCTCTTGCCATTTAGCATCAAATACAGCGATTTTATTTTCTTTATCTACTTCAATCAGGTTATGTCTATAGTGCCATTTAAAATCTTCTCTTTTAAACTGTCCAAGAATTGCATCATGATACTCAGGGACACCAAACATAGCTCCACCATTTGGATAAAAAGTCAGTTCAGCATTCTCTCTTGCACCCGCTTCTTTCAATCTTGCATTTGTTAAATACATGATCTTCTTCGGTGCACCACCACACTTTACTGGTGTACTTGGGTGCGTGAAAAGGAACTTTGTCTTTTTACCCGATTTGGCTTGTGCAATGTATTTTTGCATTTGCTCCCAAGTTTTTGTAGCACCTTTAGCTGTGTAGATAGAACAAATTCCATCATCACCTAAAGCTTTAAGTAATCTTTCATTGTCACCAGCAGACATTGCACGACCAGCATCCTCTAATCCTTTAATTCTTTCAAAGTCAAGATGGAGACCTGTTGCAAGAATAAGATAGTCATACGAAACCACTGTACCTTTTTCTGTTGTCAATTTATTCTCTTGTGGGTTGAAAAGAATTGCCTTCTCTTTGATAATCTTAACACCATCAGGAATAAAATCATCTCTTTTGTATGCAATATCATCTTCATCCCAGAGACCGCCACCTACTAAAGTTTGTCCAGGCTGGTAAGAAACAGAAAGTTCTTGTGGTTCAATCACTGTAATATCAGGATTTGTTAAGTTGAGTGTCAACCTTGCAGCGGTACTCATACCAGCAAGACCACCACCAACAATGACAATTTTACCTTTAGCATTGCTCTTGACTACTTTTTCTTCAGCAGCAAAAGCATCTGTTGTACCCCCCATAAACATACCGGCACCTGTAACACCGGCTAACTTCATTGCATCTCTTCTACTCATACCATTTTTTGAAAGATCTTCATCCATCTTTGATAACATTTTTTCAATATACTTATGATCCATATCTACCCTTTATTTTAATCCATTGATATATTTAGCAACCGCATCAAGCTCTTCCCAGGAAAGATCCTTTGTTGCACTTTTCATTACTGCTCCATAACCATACTTGTTAGGGAATTGGTAGTCTTTACTTTTTATACCACCTCTGTATTCTTTGAGTGTTTTAGCTAATTCTGCCGTATCCATTCCGGCAATTTCAGTATATGAAACTCTTGTTAAGCCTGCAAAACTAGTCTGTTTACCATCTTTACCATGACAGAGTGCACACTCTTTTGCATAGATTTTATCAGCCTGTGGCGGTAACAGTAAACCAGACTTGTAGGGTGCTGTACCTTCAGCAGCAACAAGACAAACACTCGCCAATAGCATAGAAAGAACCATTCTTTTCATTTTAAACCTTATTTTTAAATTTTTTTATTCCCATTAATTTGAAAACAAATTTTAGTCACCAAGTATAATACTTTTTTTATTAATTGTAAAGTTGATTGATCAAAATTTACAATTTAGTTCAAAAATATTTCTTTTAGTAACTTAATACTTCATTGTAATAAACAATTATATCTTAATGTATTTTATACTTATAAGATCTAAAAGTCACCTTTTGCGCCGAGATCCATCATCTTATACATAGTATCTCTTACGTGTTCTGCCTTCTTCATCATTTCAGGTGGTAGTGTGTGCCCACCAAAAAGCATAAGCTCCATCGCCATAGTGATCAACCATCTCTCACCATTATCATCTTCCACAATAAGAATTCTACACGGCATGAATGCACCAAATGATTCTGTATAATCAATAAACTGCTTTGCTATAGCTGGACTACAGTAGTGAAGTATCCTAACATATCTCTGTCTTTTTCCATTATGATCAAGTTCTTCAGCCATGTGAGAATCACCCACTTGAAGCATATTGGCATCTGTTGCAATACTTTTCATAGCTTCAACAACATCTTCAGTAGAAACATCCGGATCTATTTTCACTTTTCTAACCATTGCTTCAGTTGCTCTACCTGTTGTAAGTACAGCATCAAACATATTCATATATGCTCCCATAGCTTGAGGATCAAGCTTGGATGCTTTACTCATTTTATCACCTAAGTCAAATTTTATATAAGCAGCAATCACCGCAATGATAATTATTCCACCTATAAAAGCAAGGATATTTTTCAAAAAATTCATTCTTTCCCTTTCAACTTAATTATCACATTGTTACATTACTTAAATGTTAACCTACAATAATCAATGGTTCATTATAACTGAACTTCTTTTAATTATATTATATAATAATAATTTATGTGAAAAAATAGAAAAAAATTTATTATTTCT
>Ga0256827_10000237_pt1 | contig 32542 bp, 28 predicted proteins | sample CV84metaG_FD_185977 | JGI IMG/M metagenome (GOLD analysis project Ga0256827, IMG submission 185977) | Hydrothermal vent microbial communities from East Pacific Rise, Pacific Ocean - CV84 | ecosystem: Environmental > Aquatic > Marine > Hydrothermal vents | place: Pacific Ocean: East Pacific Rise...
ACTGATCTTTTTCTCTAAAAAAATATGTTTCATTAACAGTAATAGCATTCATTAACTCTTGAAATTCAAGACCATCTTTATCATCAAAACGAAGCTTAAAAAAGTATTTTCTAAAACTATCCAAGCTAAGCTCTTTTGAACGCTTATCTATATATTTTGCCAATTTATCAAAGTGCTTATCCTCTTCCAAGTATATACCACTTTTTCGATAGATAAATTCACCTAATTTCGCAAAATTTTCTTTTGATAAAATATGCGCCATATCTTATCCTTTTATCATTTTGATAGCACCATCTACTGCGAACTCAACATAAAATTCTCCAGCAAATCTCTCTTTTAAAGATTCCAATAATGGAATATCTTCCTCTTCCCCTATCTCAGCCATATAATCAACAGCAGTCATTGCCACATTTATATCTTCTTCAGTTTCTAAAAGTTCAACCAACATATCTCTAGATTCTGCAAAATCAACATCACCAAGTACATTAATAGCAAAAATCCTCAAATCCCTATCATCACCAATCAAAAATTTAACTATATAATACTTTATAGAATCTCCAAAAACTCTAAGTATTGATATCCCAAGATTTCTAATATAAGCATTATCTAGTTTTAAAAGATCCATAATCTTTTCAATAGGTGCATCCTCTGCATCCATAGAAGATATAACAGATGCTATCTTTGTAGATGTATTTTTATCTGCATCTTCTCTATTTATATAATCTACTAAAAAATCACCGCCAGAATGAAATTTAATTATCTCTTCTATGGCATAATCTTTTTCTGTTGTATCTTCTGCTTTTTCAAAATACTCTATAGCCTCTTCAAGATTTGTAAATATTGGAAATTCCTCTACATCTTGAGCTAAATGTGATTTTACTAGTGCCATCTAACTATACCTCTTTATTTCAAAGTTGCTATTTTTTTTAGTATCATAGGGAAATCAAGTTGTTCCATAACTCCACCTCTATCGTATGCCTCTTTAGGCATACCGTATACTGTAGCACTTGCTTCACTTTCACCGATAGTATAAGCTCCAGCTTGTTTTATCTTTACCATTGCATCCGCACCATCATCGCCAATACCTGTTAATATAACACCTACCAAATCTTTACCCTTAAAAACATCTAAAGCACTAAACATCATTTCATTAACACTTGGTTGAAAAAAGTTATCACCTTTTTTCTTCTCTTCACGAATAACAATTTTACCAGATACTTTTTTTGCAAAATGCATATGAACACCACCTCGTGCTACATATATATTTCCAGGTATAAGTTCCATATTTTGTGTAGTTTCATGGACATTTAATGCACTAGCTCTATCAAGTCTTTGAGCAAAAGCTTTTGTAAACTGTTCTGGCATATGCTGAACAATACAAACTGGATATTTATAATTTGCAGGTAAAGAAGCACAAATCTGTTCTATCAACCCTGGACCACCAGTTGATGATCCAATAAGAACAACTTTTTCTATATCTTTGGAATCAAGTGTAGATACAGGAGCTGTTTTTGAAGGTGCAGCTCTTCTTCTCTCTCTTGTTGCAGTGGGTCTAGCCATCTTACGTTTTAATCTTCTTGGAGATATTTTACTTAAAGAAGATACTTTTTCTAAAATCTCTTCCCTATTTTCACTTTTACCAACATTCATAGTTCCTGGCTTTGCTATATAGTCAACTGCTCCAAGATCTAATGCATCCATAGTAATAGTAGCATCTTCAGTGGTTAGAGAACTTACCATTAAGATAGGAGTTGGTTGAGCCTCCATAATTTGACGAACAGCTTCTATACCATCCATAACTGGCATATTTATATCCATAGTTATCACGTCAAATTGAAAATTTGTTGCTTTATCTACTGCTTCTTTACCATTCTTTGCAAATTCTATATTAAATCCAAGTGTTTCGATAATTCCACTTAATTGTTTTCTAACCAATGCAGAATCATCAACTATTAAAACATTTTTTGCCATACTTATTCCCTCATATCTATTATTTTATTGATATCCATTGAAAGTACTAATCTATTTCCATTATCTAAATATAAAACACTTTCAAAATATTCATCATCTTCTTCTTTAATATCACTATCTTTTATATTTAAGATATCACTAACACTATCAACTACAAAACCTATTTTATCTCCATCTATATCACATACTATGATTTTAGAATCTTCATTTATATATGGTTTTATATTTAATTTTTTAAATAAAGATACTATAGTTACAATTTGACCTCTAATGTTTATAATACCATCTATATATTCATCAGTAAATGCAATATCTGTTGAAGAAACAACATCTATAATTTCATCAACTAAATTCACATCAAACGCATACTCTTTTGAAAGTAGTTTAAAAACTATAACTTCTTTTGCAAAGTCATCATTATCTATATCCTCATTCTCATTTGTATGAGAATCTATATAAGCATCATTTTTTTCAAATATATCTTCTATAACTTCATTATCGAAAAAAGATATTAAGCTATTTTCACTATGTATAACTCCAGAAATTTTATCACTTGAAAAATTGTCTTTCATATACTCTATATCATCTATATAAAAATTCTTAATATCTATAATAGAATCTATATATAAACAAACTTTTTTATTTTCATAAGATACAACTAAAATTCTATTATCATCATTATTATTTGATTCAAAGCCATAATATTTTCTAAGATCTATAGTTAATAACAACTCATTTCTTAAGGTTATCAAACCCATAACTTCAGAAAAGCTACCTGCAAGCTCTGTAAATTCTACATCTGCTAATATAATTTCTTGAAGATAATCTATCTCAAGTGCAAATTTTTCATTTGCCATAGAAAAAATCAAAAATCTTTTACTTTCTTTCTCTTTTTGTATAAGTTCTTTAAGTTTTCCATCCTTAACTTCTTTTGCTTCTATCTCTATTTTATTTAATTGCAAAAAAAGATTATCTAAGGATATAACTTGAATCAAAGAATCATTATATTTATAAATAGCTACAACAGAGTCATCTTCATTATCAAGATATTCTATATTTTCTTGATTAATCTCGGTAGTATTGTAAACTTCACTTACAAGTAATGCATTTGAAGACAAGCTACCATTTAATGTTAATAATCTACTAGAAACTGCTTCTAGTTCAACCTCTTCCACTCCTAAAAGTATATTCATATCTACCATGGAAACTATTGAACCACCAACCGAACATAATCCCCTACTGCCATTTGGTCTTAGAGGAAGAGGCATTAACGATGGTACTCTTGAAATTTGATTTATATCATTAGTTGATATACCATAACTTTCATGAGCATTGCTTATTATTAAAATCTCTTCAATTTGCATTGTATGCACCACCTTATATTAACCTTGTTGCAACTCATCTGCCATTACAGCCAACTCTTCAACACCCTCACCTATATGAGAAACAGTATCTATAATTAGTTCACTTGCTTTACGTGATTCCATAGCATTTCTTGCACTAAGCTCTACTGCTTTTTGTATCTCTGAAATACCTATCATAACTTGATTCATACCCTCTAAATTTTGATCATTAACAGCTTTTAAACCAGTATATTTATCAAGTAAATCAACAAGCATATTTGTAATTGTTCCGATATCGTTAATAAGATTATCTATATTTGATTGCTCATGCCCTTGTGAACGAAGTAAATCAGCCCAATCAGTTTTTACAGTATCTATCTCTGAATTCATAGACTCAACAATATCATTAATTTTATCTGTATTTGATTCAGAATCTTTTGCAAGATTTCTGATATCAGCAGAAACAACAGCAAAACCTTTTCCAAAATCACCAGCACGAGCAGCTTCTATAGAACCACTAATAGCCAACATATTTAACTGAACTATAGAATTAGAAATATTTCCAACTGTTTTATCAACATTTTTTGTCTCTTTTACTATTACATTTAATTCTGATGCAGCACTATTACCCTCTTTTATAGAATCACTAAATGCTGACTTAATCTCAATAACTGTAGATCTTACTTCACCAAAAGACACTTTTAACAAATCGAAGTTTCTTCTTGCTATCTCTATAAGTTTATCTATATCTTTTGCAGCCAATATACCAGCTTCTATCATCTCTTTATTATTAAGTGCATTTTGATTTGTATCTTGAGATGCTGCTTCCATTTGATTTAAAGCATCTGTAACATCACCTAAAGATGCTTGAATATCATCCATAGATGAACTAATTGTATCTGCACTCATAGCTATATCTTCAGCAGATTTCATAGTGTCTGTTGAGTATTTTAACTCTTCAGCCTGACTAGAAAGTTCTTTTATGTCATCTTCAGTTTGAGCTAGAGCATCAGACTGAATCTCTATACTGTTTAATGTCTTCTCAACTGAAAGTGCTATTTCAGATGATGAATTTGCTATATCTTGAGAACCACGATTTATTTTTTCAATAAAATCACCAAGCTGTGTAGTATAAGTACCAACACTTCTTGCTGCTTCAACAGAATATATAGCTATTTTAGTAAGTTCTTCCATCTTTAAACTTAAAGCATTCCCCTTAACACCATTTTCTGAAATGATAGTTGTTGTTGAACCTATACTTTTTATAATACTATCTATGCTTTCTTGTATTTTATTTACAAGTTCAGATATGAACTCTGCGTTTTTTTCACTTTCACCAGCAAGAGCACGTGTTTCATCAGCTACAACTGCAAAACCTTTACCATGTTCTTTTGCACGGGATGCTTCTATCGCTGCATTTAAAGCAAGTAAATTTGTTTGATCTGCAATTTTGGCGATAAAACCAACTGCATTACCAATATTTTGAGAAGATTCTTTTAGCTCTTCACTTTTTGTTGCTGATTCTTCTGCTACTGTTACAGCGTTATCCATTCTTCCAACAGATTCATTAACTTTTGAAACTGAAGCCATGATATTATCACCAGCAGCCAAAGTAGATGTAACAACGCTATCTATTGTTTGATTCATTCTTCCAATATTAGTATTTATGCCTCTAACATTTGAAAGGGCTTGTTCACTTGCTCCACTATTTTCTTCAGCAGCAGTAGCAATTTGCTCCATAGAAGACTTCAACTCTTCTATAGCACTAACACTCTCTTGTGCATTTTCTAGTATAGTCATCGCAACACCAGCAATACTTTCACTTATCTGCTGTTGTTTTGCTAATGTTCTTTGTTTTCTCTTATCATTTCCTGAAGAAATCATCGCAGAACCTGAACTAGAATTACTTTTTTTCATCAATGCCATTTTTAAATCCTTATAATTAATCTAGTGTTGCATAAAGCTCTTGAGCTTTTAATATATCTTCACGTGAAGGTTTAACTCTAATAGATACATATTTTATATTTCCATTTTTATCTACAGAACGAAGAACAGTTGCATAAACCCAGTAAAAGCCTCCACCTTTACGAGCATTTTTAACATATCCTGTCCAAAAACCTTTTGATTGTACATCATCCCATAAAGATTTAAATGCTGCATGTGGCATGTCTGGATGTCTTACTATACTATGAGGCTGTCCCATAATATCTTCTTTTCTCATATTTGCTATTTTTAAAAATGAATCACTTGCATATATAACAATACCCTTTTCATCTGTTTCAGATAGTAGGTACAAGTCATTATATATAACCTCACCATCATCCATAAATGTTAATCCTTCGGTACTGACATCATTATTGTTTTTTGACACACGAAACCTCCAATAAAATCAAATTGTTATAAGCATACAACTAACAAACTGAAAAAACATTAAAATATTAACTATTTAGATGAAATAACTTTTATATGTGTTTATTAAGGGGATTGAAGTAAAGAAAAAAGAAAAAACTTAAACTCTTAAGAAAAGAGTTTAAGTCATAAGAAAAAGTGTTTAACTATATATTGTCACGAATCTGAAGAGATTCTACAAGTTTAAGATATGCATCTTTATCCGTACGTTTAAAATATTTCATCAAACGACGACGTTTACCAACTAGTTTTAATAAACCAAGACGTGAAGCATGATCTTTTTTGAAAACTTTTAAGTGTTCTGTTAACTCTGCAATTCTTGTAGTTAATAATGCAATTTGTACTTCACTTGAACCAGTGTCATTTTCATTGCGTCCGTATTTTGCAACTATTTCTTGTTTTTTAGCCGAATCTAAAGCCATAATAGCCTCCTGATGGGTATAATAATCTAACTCAAATAACACTAAAATATTAAAGTAATCTGAAGTTGAAATGAAATTATAGCAGAATAATTCTTTATATTTATTTATAGTATTTTTAGATATAATAAAAGTTCTAAAAAATAACTAATTGAAAGTAAAATATAAAATGTTAATAACAAAAGCTAGTGAATATGCAATATTATCATTAATACTATTGTCTTCTTCCAAAGAACCCATGGATAGTGAAACATTATCAAGAGAACTACTTATATCGAAAAGTTTTTTAGCTAAAATTTTACAATCATTAGCAAAAGAAAATATATTAAAATCATATAAAGGTGCCAAAGGTGGATTTACCCTAAATAAATCTACACAAGATATCAATATGCTTGACGTTATATCTTGTGTTGAAGGTAAAGCTCCAACTGTTTTTGAATGTGCACCATCAAAAGATGACTGCCCATCAAATCGTGCAAAATTTTGTTCAATCTGGCCTTTTTTAAATAAACTCCAAGGTAAAATAGATATCTTCCTTTCACAACTTTCTATTGCAGATATTATAGAAGAATAACTTTGGCAAGAAAATTAACATTTAAACAACAAGTTGGTACAACTCTTAACTTCCTTATAGGACAAAGAGATTTAAGTGTTGTTGGTTTTGTAATGGCTATCCTAGCTATTATCATAGTACCTTTACCTTCAGCGATGCTAGATGTTCTTTTAACATTTTCCATGGCTTCTGCTGTTTTGATACTGCTTATATCTTTGTATATACCAAAACCAACAGATTTAACAACTTTTCCTACTCTGATACTAATTTTAACATTATTTAGACTCTCTTTAAATATCGCTACAACAAGAATGATATTAAGTCATGGTCATGAAGGTGCTGATCAAGTTAGTAGTATCATCACAAGTTTTGGAGATTTTGTTGTTGGTGGTAACTTTGTTATTGGTATCATAGTATTTTCTATCTTAGTTCTTATCAATTTTATGGTTATAACTAAAGGTTCAACAAGAGTTGCAGAAGTAGCAGCTCGTTTCGTACTTGACTCTATGCCTGGTAAACAAATGGCTGTAGATGCAGACTTAAATGCAGGGCTAATAGATGATGCAGAAGCGAAAAACAGACGTGCAGAGATTCTTCAAGATGCAAACTTTTATGGAGCTATGGATGGATCTAGTAAATTTGTAAAAGGTGATGCTGTTGCGGGTATAGTTATCACTCTTATAAATATAATAGGTGGATTTTTAATAGGCGTATTTCAACATGACATGAGCGTAAGTGATAGTGCATCTACCTTTACTCTTTTAACAATTGGTGATGGTCTTGTTGGTCAGATACCTGCTCTTATCATCTCCACTGCAACAGGTATTATGATAACAAGATCTTCTAGTGATGGTGACAACTTTGCAGAAGGTACTATCAACCAGATGGTTGGTAACTCTAAAATACTCATGATAGTTGGTTTTATCATGATCCTTTTTGCTTTAGTTCCAGGTTTACCTACTGCTTCAATGGGACTTGTTGGTATATTGTTTACCTCTCTTGGGTGGGCTATATATAAATTTGACAAAGGTGAACTAAATATACTAAATGTAGGAGATACACTTGGTAAAAAGACCAAAGAACAACTTACAAAAGAACAAGAAAAACTAAAACCTAAAAAAACTCCAGAAGAGATAGCAAAAGAGGAAGAAAATGCATTAGAAGATATACTAAAAGTTGAAATGTTAGAACTTACACTTGGATATCAACTTATCAAACTTGCAGATAGTAATCAAGGTGGAGATCTACTTGAGCGTATACGTTCTATGAGAAGAAAAATAGCTAGTGATTTTGGATTTTTAATGCCTCAAGTACGTATACGTGACAACTTACATCTTCAAGCACAACAATATCAAATCTTACTAAAAGGTATAAGTATTGGAGAAGGTGAAATAAGACCAGATAAATTTTTAGCCATGGATAGTGGTATGGCTACAGAAGCGATAGAAGGTGAAAAGACAAAAGAACCTGCCTTCGGACTAGATGCTATATGGATAACACCAGAAAAAAAAGAAGATGCTATTATTAACGGATATACCGTTGTTGATCCAGCTACTGTTATATCAACACATATGAGTGAACTTATAAAAAGAAATGCTGAAGAGCTACTAACACGTCAAGAGGTACAAACTCTTATAGACAAGATAAAAGACAACTTTCCAGTAATTATAGATGATGTAAACAAAGTAGCTTCTATTGGTCTTATTCAAAGAGTACTCAAATCTTTACTTCATGAAAAAATACCATTAAAAGACATGTTGACAATATTGGAGACAATAGCAGATATAGCAGAATTTACTAAAAATGTAGAATTGATAACAGAACAAGTACGTGCAAAATTATCTCGCGTTATAACACAAATGTATTCAAGTGAAGATGGAGTTATAAGACTTTTAACATTTGACACCCCAACAGAACAATTACTACTTCAAAAATCTCAAGAAAAAGATGGTATAAGAAACTTAATGTTAAATGTAGGTGAAATAAACGCTTTAATTCAAGCTACAAGTACAAAAGCAGCAGAGATGCTTCAAAAAGGTGTATCTCCTATTATAATAATAGTAGATCCTCAACTTAGACGTGGAGTTTCTGAAATCTTTGAAAGATTTTCTCTTGATGTGGTAACACTATCTCATGCTGAAATAGATTCAAATGCAACATTTGAAGTCTTAGGATCCATCTCTATAACAACTGAACAAAATCAACAATAAGGTAAATAATGACAAATAGAACAATACATCACCTCTCACATATAGATTTAGACGGCTATAGCTGCCAACTGGTAATGAAATTTACTCCATATAAAATATATAATTATAATGCTAATTATGGTGCGGAAGTAAAACAAAAACTGGAGATAATACTAGAAAATATAGTAAAAAATAAAGAAAAAGCTATGATTATCATCTCAGATTTAAATCTTACAGCTGATGAATCACGATGGCTTACTCATGAAACAAATAGACTAAAACAAAATAAACAAGATATAAAACTTCAATTACTAGATCATCATGGAAGTGGTGAAGAAAGTGCTAAGAAATATGACTGGTATTTTTTAGATGTTCAAAGATGTGCAACTAAAATAGTTTATGATTATGTAAAAGAAAATTTTGAATTTAATGAACCAAAATGGATGAATAAATATGTAGATATAGTAAATGCTGTCGATCTATGGAAACAAGAAGAGCATGATAATTTTGAATATGGTAAAGTATGTATGCGTTTAATAAATGAAACTAAAGAATTAAACCGTGTAATGTTTGCAAATGAAGACTCTCATTATAAACTATCACTCCTTATGGAAGCAACAAAATATATAGAAGAAAAGAATGCTCCTATATTACTTGATGATAAAATACATTCAATAAAAAAAGAGTTTTTCAAACTAGATAAGAATGATACTCTTGATAACCTTTCGACAAAATATATAGTAAAACTACTAGGAGATGCAAGATCAGAAAAAACTATCTACTATAAAGGATATAAAGGTTACTTAAGTTACGGTGTTGGAAATACATCAATAATAGGAAATGGCTTTTTACTCGCATACCCAGAATATGACTTCATAGTTGATGTAAGCTATAGAGGAGCAATGAGCTTAAGAGCGAACAATAAAGTTAGTGTATCTCTTATATCTAAAGAGTGGGCAAATGGTGGAGGACATCCAAATGCAGCTGGCGGTAGAATTATGGGCTTTAAAGAACAATATAGATACGATAAAGTAAAAATACAAATAGAACAAATTATCAATGATAAAGAATCAAGAGCCGGAGAACTAGAATATAAAAAAGAAGAATAAGAACAAACTCTTACAAAATTTTACTTATAAATAAGTGAAATTTTATAGGGTTATTATTTTTTAAACTTCTTCTACCCAAGCATCACTTTGTATAACTTTTCCATTACAAAATTGTTTTATTTTATAAGCATTTATACATCTTCCATCTTCTATATCCATTATAGCTATTTGTAAAATTTTTTTACATTTTTTAGGTATATCAAAATGCCCTTTTATACCTGTTAAAAATTGTTTTAATGGTACTTTTTCATCCATCCCTATAACATTATCTCTACATCCACTCAGACCTATGTCACTTAAATAAGCACTACCTTTCGATATTTGAAAATCATCACTACTAACATGTGTATGTGTACCAATAATAGCACTTACCTGCCCCTCTAAAAGCTTCATCATAGCACGTTTTTCACTTGTTGCTTCTGCATGAAAATCTATAAAGATATTTTTGACATCATCAACACGCTTTAAATCATCTACCGTTGTCTGAGCACATCGAAAAGCATTATCTGCAAATGGCATAGAATAATGTCCCATAAGATTTATCACTGCTAAACTTTCTTCACCTACTCGATAAATCTTACATCCTGTTCCATCTACACCATCTGGATAATTATGTGGTCTTAAAATTTCATGTGATTCAAAAAGAGGAATTATCTCTTTTTTATCCCAAGAATGATTTCCTCCTGTCATAACATCTATACCATATGAAAAAAGTTCATCAGCATTTTTTGGTGTTAGACCAAATCCATGAGAAGCATTTTCATAATTCGCTATAACAAAATCTATACTATGCTTTTTTTTGATATTTCTAAGATGATCTTTTATCATATCTCTACCAGGACGACCTACTATATCTCCTATAAATGCTATTCTCATTACAATACCTTTGGTTTGTTATTTCTTAGATAGTAAAGTGTTGCTTTTATAATGTCATCATCATCTCTACTATCAGATTTTATACTCTCTTTTGAATCATTAAAATATGTTAAAGTTATATTTTGAGCATAATTACTTATACTTTTGATTTTTTTATCTAAGGCCAATAATTTTATAACCATAAGCTCAAAAAACTGTTTAGTTGGCTCATCCAATTCACCAAACCTATCAATAACTTCCTCTTCTATCTCATATATTTCTACTGCATTTTCACACTGAGACAATCTTCTATATATATCTAAACGAAGCCTATCTTCTTTTACAACATCATCTGATATATAAGCACTTATAGTAAGTTTTATATCAACTTTCACCCTATCACTCTCTACTATATTACTCAACTCTTTGATTGCATCTTCTAACATTCTTAGATATAAAGAGTAGCCTATATTTTTTATATGTCCACTTTGTGCATCTCCCACAAGATTACCACCACCCCTAATCTCTAAGTCATGATGCGCTAAAACTGAACCACTACCCAAAAATGAATTTGATTCTAACGCCAATAATCGCTTTTTAGCCTCATCGGTAAGAAGCTCTTTATTTTTTACGATAAAGTAAGCGAATCCCTCCACTCCACCACGACCAACACGACCACGAAGTTGATGAAGATCTGCTATACCAAATCTATCAGCACCATCTACAAGAATAGTATTTACCTTTGGCATATGAATACCACTCTCTATAATTGAAGTAGCTATCATTAAGTCATACTCCCCTGCTTCAAACTTTAATAACTCTTTTTCTGTTTCAACTGCAGATATTTTTGAGTGAAGCATTAAAATTCTAAGCTCTGGGAGTAAAGCCTTTAGCTCACCATATTTTATAGGCATATGATCTATAGAATTATGTACATAAAAAACTTGTCCACCACGGCGGAGTTCTCTCAATATAACCTCTTTAATCAATTTTTCTTCATACTCTTTTACAAATGTTCTAACTCCTTGTCTTTCACTTGGTGGAGTTAACAATTGAGACATAGTTTTAATTGAACTAAGTGCCTGATTTAAACTTCTTGGTATAGGTGTTGCAGACATAGATAAAAGATGTACATTATGATATAGTTCTTTTATCTTCTCTTTTTGTTTTACACCAAACTTATGCTCTTCATCTATTATAACAACACCTAGTTTTTTAAACTCTAATCCAAAAAGTGTATGAGTTCCAACTACGCAATCAATTTCACCAGAAGCTAAACCTTTTATAACTGCATTTTTTTCTTTTGTACTAACAAATCTATCAACTTTCGCATATCTAACGCCAATATCCTTAAATCTTTCATCCAAAGATCTCCAATGTTGAGCAGATAATAGAGTCGTAGGTACAATAAATGCTGATTGATATCCTGATTTATATGCTGCATATATTGTATTTAATGCTATTTCTGTTTTTCCAAATCCAACATCACCACTTAAAAGTCTATCCATTATATTTCCACTAGCCATTTGTGAGAGTATTTCATCTATTGCTTGTGATTGATCTTGTGTATATTCAAATCCACTTAGTTCCTGAAATTCTTTAAGTGTTCTTTTATCAAGTGATATTTTTGGTGCTTTTATCAAAGCTCTTGCTGCTGCAGTATTTACTATCTGACCAGCTATCTCAAGAAGTCTTTTTCTTACTTTTGCCTTTAATTTACCAAAACTTCCTTTTCCAAGTCTATCTAAAACAGGAGTTGAACCACCACCAGCAATATATCTATCTATATAATCCAAATTTTCAACAGGAAGTAGAATTTTATCATCACCAACATACTTAATAACTATAAAGTCTTTTATACCACCAAGTATCTCTGTTTGTTCAATCTTTTCAAATATACCAACACCATAATCTTCGTGAACAACATAATCACCGGTCTTTAAATCATCTAAGAGTATAGAACTTTTTCTTCTACGACGTTTTTTATCTGCCTTATTTAAAGATATAACTACCTCATCATCTGTAATAATATTCAATATATAAGGAGCTGTAACTATAGTGATATCTTCAGTACTATATATACCAGCTTGTTTTATAGTAGCTTTATTTGCAGCTATTATAGTTCTTTTTTTATTCTTATGTACTTTTAAAAGTTGTTCAACATTTGCAACTATTAATTCTTTAACATTATCAACATCTTCTAAAACTTCTACATTAAAATATTCTCTACTAATAGTTGGATTATTTATTCCATAAGCATCTTTTAAAAGATTATCAAGATTATGTGCAAGTTTTATTTTCTTACTATCTAAAAAATTTTCAGAGTTTTCATCAAGTAGCCAAAATCCAAGAGAAGCCACATCTTTAGATAAAGCATCAAATTCAGAATTCTCTATCTTAGTTTTCAGATTATTAAATTGATCTTCATCCAAAGAATAAAATGCACTTGAGATATTTATAGAATCAAGATCTTCACCAATTGTTCTTTGTGATTCTAACTCAAATTTTTTTATCTGCTCTATCTCATTATCAAAAAGAGATATTCTATATGGATTTTTTTGAGATGGGACAAATATATCTATAATATCTCCACGATGAGATATTTCCCCTTCAACTTGAACCATATCTACAAAATTATATCCCCAAAAAAGCATTTTTTCTTTAAAAAATTTTAAATCTATCTCTTCTGCAAACTCTAGCGACATAGAGTGTAAAATAGATGCTTTTGGAAGTTCAAAAAGTAAAGTTTTTAATGGTGATATAACTAAAGGTTTCTTATTGGCGTTAGAGTATACTCTTAATGAATATAAAAGTTCATGAAGCTCCTCTTTATAAGATCTAAGATCATCTCCAAAACTAGGACGAAAATCTGGAAAGACCAGAACATCTTTACCAAAGTACCTTACAACATTTGAAAGTTCCTGTGCCTCTTTTGTATCTTCACAAAGAAGAACTTCCAAATCTTGATTATCCCTATTTTTAAAATAATTATATAAAGCTGCTACTGACATAAATTACTTTTTAATTTTGTAATTTTAGTTGAGCTGTTGCTTCGATTAAAGATTGCCATGGTATCTTTTTCTCCTTTTCAAATATCTCATTATAATTTTGTTGTGTCCATTTTATAAAATAATATGGATTTACATTTACATGAATAAATCTAACTTCATAATGAAGGTGAGGTCCATTGCTAAGTCCAGAGTTACCACTATATGCGATAAGTGTACCTTTTTTAACAAACTGTCTAGATTTTACAAGAATCTTCTTTAAATGCCCAAAGTATGTTTTAAAACCATAAGCATGTTCAAGTATTAAAAGTCTTCCATATCCACTTTTTTTATGAAAACCTGCCCATTCTACTATACCATCAGCTGTAGCATATACAGGTGTATTCATTTTAGCCCTTAAGTCTGTTCCTCTATGGAATTCTCGCTTATGCAAAGTAGGATGCATTCTATACCCAAACTTACTTGTTATCCCCTTATACTCTACAGGTGAACCATTTGGAAATAGTTCTAACATAACAGCTCTATGTTGTGAACTAAGTTTCATAAAGTTAATTCTTTGAGATATATTTCCATCATCATTTAATGGTTTCAATCCAACTAAAACTTCTATCTCAGATAATGAATTAGACAATATCTCTAATTCTCTTTTTTTTGTAACTAATGATTCTTCAGTATCTTTCATCTTTTTTTCTAAAGCTCGATTCTGCTTTTCTATATCTCTATATGCTTGTTCAATTTTTTGTTTTGTCTCATAAATACGATCAACACTTTTATCTAAATAGAGTATAGTTCCAACTGCAATAAAAGAACTTATAAAAATAAAAGCCACTATATACCATATAGCTTTTTTAACTATTTGATGAATATTAAACTGCCTAACACCATTATCATCATGTACAGTTATAGTTATATGATTATCTATTTTAATCCCCTTAAAAAAGCTTCTGCTACACTAAAAGACCCAAAAACAAGATATTCTTTGTTATCTAGTACTTCGAAAAAACGTTTATGTTTTATCTCAAGTAAATTTAGTGCTTTTTCTATATTTTCATATGTTTGAACTCTTTGATTATCGATATCTATAATTTCAACTTCACTAATTATAGGTTTTAAAATTTTTAAAATTTTTTCATATTCTTTATCTTTAAAACTATTATAAATAAGTGTAAATTTTTTACCCTTTAAAGTATCTACTATAGATTTTGCAGCAAGAACATTATGTCCTACATCTAAAATTACATTTTCTTTTATTTGTGTAAGTCTACCAAAGAGTCTTGAATTATCAAAATTTTCAACTTTATATGATATATTTAAATAATTTAAAGCAGCAATAGAAGTAGATAGATTATCTATTAAATATGGTACTAAATTATTTCTCTTAGCTATTAAATCTATATTTTGTTTATCTATATCACTTAACAATGAGTTTGTCTGAAAGAGATCTGTATTTTTAGATTTAGATATTTTATCTGCTATATCATAAACTTCATAATATTTTTGTTTTTCTTCAATAACTGATTTTTGAATTGCATTTAATTTAGTTGTTGCTATATCTTTAATAGTTGAACCTAAAAACACCTCATGATCTATATCTATTGGCGTTAGCACTGTCAAAATATTTGTAAAAACAGATGTAGCATCATACTCTCCACCTAAACCAGCTTCTAGAACTACATAATCAACATTTTGATATATATAAATAGCTAAAAGTGTTGTATATTCAAAATAACTCAATGAATTTACAAAAACTTCATCTAAAATTTTTATAAATTTTTCATGTGCTTGATTTAAATTATCTTGTGATATATTTTTATTATTTAACCATATTCTTTCATTAAAATTCAAAATATGTGGTGATGTATAATGACCTACACTATAACCAATATTATAAAGTGCAGTAGCCAGAAAACGACCAGTTGTCCCTTTACCATTTGTTCCAACAATATGTATAATTTTTGGAATTTTTAGTTTAGACTTGATATGTTCATAAACTCTTGGCATACGAGTATAATCTATCTCATCATAATATAATGGCTTTTTATTTAAAAAATCTTCTAACACTGTATTTATTTATAAGATACTTTATCTCTACCAGTAGTTTTAGCTTTATATAGATACTTATCAGCAGTTTTTACTGTAGATTCTAAAGAAGGATTTTTAGACCTTTCACTTACTCCACTACTAACTGTTATACTTATACGTTCACCTTTATACATAAACCTAGCTTTTTTAACATGTTTCCTTACTTTTTCAGCAAAAATAACTCCACCTTTTAAGTTTGTTTCACTTAAAATTGCCAAGAACTCTTCCCCACCAAATCTTCCAACAATATCTACAGTTCTACACTCTTTTTTTAATATCTTTGCAAATGCTGATAATACAGCATCACCTGCATCATGACCAAAAGTATCATTCACTGCTTTAAAATGATCAAGATCAAACATTACAACAGAAAAATTTCTACCATATCTTTCATATTCTGCTTCTTTAACTTGCATAAATTCATCAAGAGCACGTTTATTATATAGTTTAGTTAGAAAATCTTCTTTAGATTCTTTTCTAGCTTCTTGTAAATCTTTTTCTAATTGTTGTACTTTTTTAGACAATGCTTTAACTTCTGTTGAATGCCCCTTTAAATCTTGACTTAACAAATGAGTATTTTCTTCTAAAGCTACTGCTATTGTGAAAAGTTTTTTATGAGCTATTTTAAAATTACTTGTAGACTCTTCTGTATATGACTCTAATTCTTTTTTTATATCTTGTATCTCACTGTTTGAAGAGTCTGATTTTTCTATCATATCTATAAGTCTAAGAGATAATTTATCTAAAACACCATCTATTGATTCTATCATCTCTTTAACACTGTTTTTATCAAGTGCTATTCTTAAAGATATAGCTGTTTTAACCTCTTTTTCTATACTTTCACTATCTAAAAGTCTAGGATTTTTTCTTATTTTTTCACTAAGCAGTGCTATCTTATCATTTACACTTGATGCTATAGATGGTACAAATGATGAAACAAGAAGAGTTGATATCTTTCTTAAAGTATCTTTATCATTTGAAATTTTTGTTTCTGCAACTAAGTTTAAACTTTCTACACTTTTTTTAAGATCTGTTGTATCGATATCTCCAAATTCTTTTAATTTATGTAAAAATGTATCATCATAAGTAGATATAAAATTCACCCATCTTTGTCTAAAATTATCTATTTGATCTGGCTTTGCACCCATATCTAAAAGTTCTATCGAACTTCTGGCTAATTCACTTGCTTCTTTATTATGGAGTACTTCTATAACTTGTAAAATTCTTTTTGTTAATATTGTTTGAGCTTCAAGAGTATCTGAACACTGGGATGGATTTGTTCTATTTAATTTTGAAATCATAAACCTAACAAATTCATTCATAGTTTTTATTCTATAATTTTTTATATCTTTTTGAAATTCTTTATTTAAAGTTTTAGTAAATTTTTCTATATGATTACAATCTTCTACCTGCATATTTGCTTTTTGAGCCTCTTTACAAAAAGCTTCTGCATAAAAATCAGGTGTTAGTTGTTTACCCTCAACCTTTAATCTTTTTATTGTATTATTTATAATATTTTGGATTGTCATAAATTTCTCCTAATTTTCTCTAGAACCTTCAGCAGATACTTTTGCTAAAAATGATGATATAGCCTTTGTTGAACTATTTTTAATGGCTATAAACCTTTCTTGATCAGTTAAAACAGCATTTGGAACTATAGAAAAATCGTATGTCCCAGATGTATTATATATTTTTTTTGTATCTTTTGTTTGTTTTAGTATTTTCATATGTATAGTAGCTCTGTAAGCTATAACATAACCATCTGCATTATACTGAATAGGTGCATAAGTTGGTTCACTTATACTCATAATCAAATGTGTGTGTGCCGCCTCTTTTGGAACTAATGAGGCATGAAATATGGATATAACGGCACTATCTACAGAATCTTTAATAAGTACTGTATTTTCAGGATCTTGTGCTGATATAATAATACTAGTACTTATCTTTTCACCGATAGATTTTCTAGCATATTTCGCACTTGGTTTATATCCACATCCATAAAAAACTACTATAGAAGATAAAAGAAGTATCTTTAGTAGTATGGATGCAGTTTTCATATCTAACCTTTTATAACCAAGTTTACAAGCTTTTTAGGAACAACTATCTCTTTTACTATCTCTTTTCCCTCTAGCCATTTTGCAACTTCAGCTTTTGCTTGATCTAGTATCTCATCTTTTGAGGCATCTACTGCTACTTCTATCTGTGCACGGTTTTTACCATTTACACTTACCCCGATGTTGATACTATCTTCTACAAAAACCTCCTCTATAATCTCTTGAGGGTTTAAGTTGTTAAGCTTAAAATACTTTTCACTTATCTCCCAAGAAGTATGAGGGATGATAGGCTCCATGATAGAGCTTAGTATCCAATAACCCTCACTCCATACATCAGAGTTTGATTGTGCATTTAGTGCATTCATAGCTTCCATAACACCAGCTATAAGAGTGTTAAATGTATAACGTTTTTCATATACATCATTTGCTCTTTGTAGTGCTTCATAAACTTTTTTACGAGCAAATTTCTCCTCTTTAGATAGTGAAGAGTGCTCTATAACAGGTTTTGTATCACAAGCTACTATATGTTCACTTCTATCAAAAAATCTTCTTATAAATTTATGAGCACCATCAACCCCACTGTCATTCCATTCTAGCTCTTGAGTAGGTGGAGCAGCAAAAAGTATAAATAGTCTAGCAGTATCAGCACCATACTTCTCTATAATCTCATCAGGATCAACTGTATTTCCTTTTGACTTTGACATCTTCGCACCATCTTTTAAAACCATACCCTGAGTAAGTAGGTTTTCAAATGGTTCATCAAACTCTAAGTAACCAAGGTCACGAAAAACTTTTGTGAAAAATCTTGCATAGAGTAGGTGTAATATAGCATGTTCTATCCCACCGATATAGTGGTTTACTCCCATCCAGTATTTTATCTGTTCTTGTGAAAAAGCCTCTTTTTCCCAGTTTGACTCTGATGCACAAAATCTTAAAAAGTACCAGCTTGATTCTACAAAAGTATCCATAGTATCAGTTTCACGTGTTGCATCTTTTCCACACTCTGGACATTTACAGTGCTTCCAAGTAGGATGGTTTTCAAGTGGATTACCCTCACCAGTTATCTCTACATCTTCAGGTAGTGCTATAGGTAAGTTCTCTTTTTTCTCCATAACCAAACCACAATCATCACAATGAACAAAAGGGATAGGAGCACCCCAGTATCTTTGACGACTAACACCCCAGTCTTTTAGTTTATAGTTTGTTGTTTTTTTACCTATGTTTTTCTCTTCAAACATTTTTATAATGTTGTATTGAGATTTTTTAGAGTTCATACCATTAAACTCTTCACTGTTTATAAGCTCTCCAACTTCAGTAAATGCACAAGATGAAAAATCATGCTCTCCATCAAAAGGTTTTATAACTGCTTTTACATCAAGGTTGTATTTTTTAGCAAACTCATAGTCTCTATCATCGTGAGCAGGAACTGCCATAACAGCACCACTACCATAGTCCATAAGTACAAAGTTTGCTATCCAAACTGGTATCTTTTTACCAGTAAGAGGGTGGATAACATCTATGCCAAGAGGTAAGCCACTTTTCTCTTTTTGTCTATCTATAGATGAAGTATTTTTCATCTTAGTTATCTCAGCTATTATATCTTCACTAAGTAGTTTGTTTTCACACATATATGTAACTATCTTATGTTCAGGTGCAAGTGCTGTATAGCTAACGCCATATATAGTGTCTGGACGAGTTGTAAATACATCAAATGATTCAAACTTACCATCTAGTTTTGCTTTACTCTCTTCATCAAAGTAAAGATCAAATGCTAAACCATTTGATTTACCTATCCAGTTATCTTGCATAGTTAAAACTTGTTTTGGCCAACCATCTTCAAGTTTTTTAAGGTCATCTAAAAGCTCATCAGCATATGCAGTGATCTTAAAATAGTACTGATTCATATCTTTTTTAACTATAGGTGTATCACATCTCCAACAACACCCATCAACAACCTGTTCATTTGCAAGTACTGTTTGATCGTTTGGACACCAGTTCAACATCCCTTTTTCACGATACAAAAGACCCTTGTTAAACATATCTATGATAAAACCTTGTTCAAACTTTGTATAAAGTTCATCAGATGTAGCAAGTTCTCTTTTTCTTGAAAAAGAAAAACCAAGAGAATAAAACTCGTTTTTCATATAGTCTATATTGTCATAAGTCCATGTTTTAGGATTTGCATTGTTTTTTATAGCTGCATTTTCTGCTGGCATACCAAAACTGTCAAAACCTATAGGATGAAGTACATTTTTACCCATCTGACGGTAGTATCTAGCAAAAGCATCACTTATAGAATAGTTTCTAACATGACCCATATGTAAACGTCCACTAGGAAAAGGGAACATGCTAAGTATATATTTTTTATCAAGTGAAAAATCTTCACTTGGTTCAAAACTATCATTCTCTTTCCAATACTCTTGCCATTTTTTTTCTATTGTTTTTGAGTTATATTCCAATTCTTTTTTCCTAATATTCTTCTTTTGTTTTACTACTTTCTATATAAACTAATCCCATTGAGAAAATATTTGCTATTAATGCACCTATAGCCAATGCAATAGCCCATGAATCATCTTGTATAATTACTAAAAATACAAATGCAGGAATAAGGTGTAGATCTGCAACTAGAGAAGATGCTAAAAGTTCAGCAGACAAAACATTTCTAACGCCAATCTTTAGTATTGTACTAACAAGGTTTACACTCGCAGCAACAAATAACGAAACAGCTGTATTTTCATATAGAAAACCAGCTATTGACGTTAAACTCATCAATGAAAAAAATACATATACTACTTTACCCCAATCCATCTATATTCTCCTTAATTTGATTACATTACACCCGATTCATATTGTTCACGCATTCTTTGTTTTTCAGCTTCTCTTTTTGATTTCTCAGCAAGTTTAGCATGATACTTTTTAACATCAAATCCAAACCAAAGAAGGATAGGACTTGCTACAAAAATAGACGAATATGTACCAACAACTATACCTACAAGTAATGTAAATGCAAAAGCATGAATAATCTCTCCACCAAACATAAACAAAGTAACAACAACGAAAAATGTAGTCAATGAGGTAAGTGTCGTACGAGCCAAAGTTCTAGTAATAGAATCATTAATAATAAAAAACAAATCAGCTTTTTTAGACTTAGTTATACCTTCACGGATTCTATCAAACACAATAATAGTATCATTTAAAGAATACCCAAGAAGCGTTAAAAGTGCAGCTAAAACATCAAGATTCACATCAATACTAAATAGTGCAACTGCACCCATAGCAATAGAGACATCATGTATAAGAGCAACTATAGAAGCAACAGCAAAACGCCATTCAAATCTAAACGCAACATACACAAGTATTCCAAGAACAGCCAATACTAAGGACATAACACCCTTCTCTTTTAGTTCACTTCCAACTTTTGGACCAACAATATCAACACGACGTATTTTAAAATTTCCTGTTCCTTTAAGTGCTTCACGAGTCTCATCACCTATATCTGTTGTAACATTCCCTGTTGTTGTTTTCATTCGAATAACAACTTCATCTGGTGAACCAAATTCTGTAATAGAAGCACCATCAAATATTGAATTGCCTTTTAGTTTAGCTCTCATATCATTTATAGGTGCAGTTTTATCATACTTAACTTGAACTATTGTACCACCAGCAAAGTCAACACCATAATTTAACCCTTTTGTTGCAAGTATAAGATACGATGCTAAAACTAACACAATAGAAAAAATCATCGCAAATTTTGATTTACCCATAAAATTAAAGGTTTTTGTATATTTAAAAAACTCCATATCCTCTACCCCTTAATCCCAAACCAATATTTATAATCGTTACTTTGTTGTATCTTTTTCTCTAACATCTGATATATCCCATGTGTTCCAAGTATAGCCGTTAGCATAGATGCCAATATACCAATACTCATCGTAATAGCAAAACCTTTAATAGCACCTGTTCCATAAGCATATAAAACAACTGAAGCTATAAGAGTAGTGATATTTGCATCCAAAATAGCTCTCATAGCATTTGAATATCCCTCTTCTATAGCCTTATGCATAGATTTACCTTCGTGTAAAAGTTCTCTAATCCTTTCAGATATGATAACATTCGCATCAACTGCCATACCAACTGTTAGAACTATACCAGCCATACCAGGGAGTGTAAGTGTTGCACCAAAGAGACTCATAACTGCTAGTAGCAAAAAGAGGTTTACTATAAGAGCTATATTTGCTATAACACCAGCCATTCTATAATAAACAACCATAAAGATGATAACTAAAACAAATCCACCAACAAGAGCTATAAGAGAAGCTCTAATGCTATCTGCCCCAAGACTTGGACCAACTGAACGTTTTTCCATCAAATATATAGGTGCTAATAATGCACCTGAACGTAAGGCAATAGCCAAATCTTTTGCTTCTAAAACTGTATAGTTACCAGATATCTGACCACTACCACCACCTATACGTTCATTGATATTTGGAGCAGAATAAACTTTTCCATCAAGAACAACTGCGAGTCTTTTACCAACATTTTTACCAGTAAAATCACCAAATATCTCAGCGCCTTCAGCATTAAGTTTAAAATTAATAACTGGACGATTGTTTTGATCAAATCCTACATTAGCATTAGTAAGCATACCACCATCTAAAATAGGTATCTCATGAACAAGATATTTCACACTTGGACTTTTAGCATCTTCTAAAATAACATCACCATAGGCAGCTGCATCATCATTACTCATACTCATCACACGACCATTTCTATCTTCATCAACAGCCATTAATTCAAGTTTTGCAGCACGAGATATAAGCTCACGAGCACGTTGTTCTTCCTCTTGAGTTTTGATACCAGCTAACTCAACAAGTATCTTGTCTTTACCTTGTTTAGATACTACTGGCTCAGACAATCCAAACTGATCTAGTCTGTTTCTTATAGTCTCAATAGCTTGAGATATAGCTTGCTGCTTAGTTTTTACAATCTCTTTTGGAGTTAGAGATATAGAAATTATATTTGCATCTATAGATGTAGTCACCCCATCTATCTCAGATAAAAAATCTTTAAATTTAGAAATCTCATCACTATCTAAAACTTCAAATTTTACACTACTATCATCAAAAGTAAGACCATCTATAAGGATGTCGTTCCTTTCAGCAAAATGTTTAACACTTGCAGCAGTTGATTTGATACGAGATTTTACAGCTTCTTCAGTTTTTACACCAAGAAGCATATGAAGACCACCTTGAAGGTCAAGACCTAGAGTGATCTTTTTACCACCCTCTGTTTGTAAAAGAGATGGTATTGAAAAAACAATACCAAAAACGATCGCTAATGCGAATATAACTATGCGGTAATTAAGCTTCATCCTCGTACTTCTTTGCAATGGAATCTTTTGTTATTTTTGCGATAACATCATTGTTCATTTTTACGCTTAAGAATTTTTCTTCAACTTTTTGAACAACAACTATGAAACCGCCATTTGTGATGACTTTGTCACCTTTTTTAAGAGATTCAATCATCTCTTGTTTAGCTTTAGCCTCTTTTTGTTGTGGGCGAATAATTACAAAATACATAATTGCAATTAAAAATACAAATGGTAATAATTGAGAGATAATATCCATATCTTTTCTTCCTTTATCTGATAAAATTGGAGCGATTATACAAAAGATATACTAATAGTCTGATAAATTTAGTACAATTTCATTATGAAAACATATTTACAGATAATTGGACTTGGTATTTTAACGGCTGTTTTTTTTAGTGCATTTATATATTTTGAAGAATATAACTTAACAAACTATTTAATAAATACGATTTTTGGATTATTGGCGTTAGGGATGTTTTTATATATCCCAAAAAAGTCAATTTTAATTGCTGGATTTTTAATTGGACTTTTTTGGTTTTACTGGATAGGTTATAGTTTTGAATATCAAGGTGTTGGATATATGACACCTGTTATAACTGTTGCTTTTTGTTTTATATATTTATTATTCTTCTTACCATTGTATTTTACAAATAAAGCATACATAAGAGCCATTTTACTATTTGCTTTAAGTTATGTTCAACCATTTGACTGGAACTGGTTACAGATAGAGTTAATATTTGTAGACAGTTATATAGGTGTTTACAAATACCAACTTATACTTGTTTTAATGGCTCTATCTTTACCATCACTTTTAAACAACAGATATAAGTACTTTCCTTTAATATTATTGTTAGGTGCTATAAACTATGGTTATCCAAAACAAGAAGATGCACCACTAAAGATAAAACTAATACAAACAGATGTAAAACAAGAAGAAAAATGGAAGAGATATCAACTTTCACCCACTATAGATATGCTTTATAAGGATATAGAAAATGCTATTGATAAAGACTATGATATTATAGTTTTACCTGAATCCGTATTTCCATTTTTTATGAATAGACATCCAAGAGTTATAAAAGCACTTTTAAAGTATTCAAAACAAATAAGTATAGTTACAGGTTCTTTACTTATAGAAAATAAAAAACATTATAATGCAACATATATATTTAATGATGGAAAATATACAACTGCAAAAAAACTGGTATTAGTTCCATTTGGAGAATATATACCTTTGCCAAAATTTATGCAAGATTTTATCAACGATAACTTTTTTTCAGGTGCAAGTGATTTTGTCACAGCTACAGAACCAACTGATTTTAAGATAAAAGATATTAAATTTAGAAATGCTATATGTTATGAAGCAACTTGTGAAGAGTTATATACTGGAGATATAAAATATATGATAGCTATAAGTAATAATGCATGGTTCGCTCCATCTATAGAACCAACACTTCAAAAACTACTTATGAAATATTACGCAAGAAAACATGGTGTTACTATTTATCACTCAGCAAACTATAAAGGAACAGGGATAATAAAATAATAATAGCTTTTTAGTATAATTGTGAAAATAATAATTTCTCAATTGACGAAAGGTTAATAATGTTAAATCTAAAAAATCCAAATCTTTACAATAACCGTGAACTCTCATGGTTACAATTTAACACAAGAGTGTTAAAACAAGCACAAGATGATTCTTTGCCACTTTTAGAAAGACTAAAATTCTTAGCTATCTATGGAACAAATCTTGATGAATTTTATATGATTAGAGTTGCAGGCTTAAAAAAACTTTTCAATGCTGGCATTATAGTTTCTGGTGCTGACAAATTAACACCTCTTCAACAATTAAGAGAGATAAGAGCTTATCTACATCAAGAGCAACAAGTTGTTGAGCACTGCCGAAGTGAAATACTAAAGAAGCTAGAACCAGAAGGTATAAAAGTAAAAACATATGATGAAGTAAATCAAAATGAAAAAAATCAACTAAATAGATTTTTCAATGAGAATATCTATCCTGTAATTATACCAATAGCGGTAGATGCTACACACCCTTTTCCACATTTAAATAATCTTAGTTTTGGACTTATTGTAAAACTACTAGATAATGATGATGAAAATATTGAAAGATTTGGCATTATTCGTGTACCTAGAGTTTTAAATAGATTTGTAGAACTTGAAAATGGAACATATATCCCTATAGAATCAATAGTTGCACGACATGTTAATGAACTTTTTCCTGGCTACTCATTGGCAAAATATGCTATCTTCCGCGTAACAAGAAATGCTGATATAGCAATAGAAGAAGAGGAAGCTGATGACTTTATGGAAATTTTAGAAGAAGGTCTAAAACTACGTCGTAAAGGAGAAATGGTTAGACTTGAAGTTGGAACAAATGCAGATGATGAACTTATAAATTTTTTCAATCATCATACAAATGTTTATAAAGATGATATATATAAATTTCACACTTTCTTAAATCTTGCAAGCCTTTGGCAAATAGTTGGAAATAAAGATTTTGCTCAACTTTTAGCAGCACCTTTTAAACCAAAAAATTTACCACCACTAGATGGAAATGAAAATATTTTTTCTATACTACAAAAACAAGATATACTTTTATACCATCCATATGAAAGTTTTGAGCCTGTAGTAAAGTTTATACAAACATCAGCTAAAGATCCTGATGTTGTATCTATAAAAATGACACTATACCGTTCTGGGACCAACTCTCCAATAGTAAAAGCGTTGATAGATGCTAGTGAATCTGGCAAACAAGTAACTGTAATGGTAGAACTTAAAGCAAGGTTTGATGAAGAAAATAATCTTATCTGGGCAAAAGCACTTGAAAAATCTGGCGCACATGTTATATACGGGATAAAAGGATTTAAAGTCCATGCAAAAGCAACACTTGTTACAAGAAGAATAAATGGTAAATTAAAACAATATGCCCACCTTGGAACAGGAAACTATAACCCATCAACTGCAAAAATTTACACTGATGTAAGTTATATGACAAGTAAAGATGAGATAACAAATGACCTAACAAGATTTTTTCACTTTTTAACAGGATTTAGTAAAAAAGGTAAATTAAATGAGCTTTACATGGCTCCAAGTCAGATTAAACCTAAGCTATTATCACTAATACATAATGAAACTAGACAAAAAGGTAATGGAAAAATCATAGCTAAAATAAACTCACTTGTAGATGAAGATGTTATAAGAGCATTATATAAAGCAAGTCAAGCTGGTGTACAGATAGATCTAATAGTTCGAGGAATATGTTGCTTAAAACCAAATATAGAAGGAGTTAGTGAAAATATAAGAGTTGTCTCCATACTTGGTAAATACCTTGAACATCCTCGTGTATTTTATTTTAAAAATGACACTACGCAAGTATATATTTCAAGTGCTGATTGGATGCCAAGAAATCTAGTAAGACGAATAGAGCTTCTAACAGCCATAAAAGATGAAACAGCAAAAGAAAAAATACTACAGATTCTTAATCTTCAATGTGCAGACAACTCTTTATCACACAGGCTAAATAGTGATGGAACATACACAAAAATTAAACCAGATGGTTCAAAATATATAAATAACCATAAACATATGGAAGATTATGTAAACAGAACAGCAAAAGCAGTAAAAAAAGAGTCAGTAAGTTCTATCGCGAAACTTGCTTCAAGATTATTTATAGAAAGTTAAGGAGTTTAGATGATATACAATTTTAAAGATTTTACACCAAAGATAGGTAAAAACACATGGATAGCACCATCAGCAGATGTTATAGGTGATGTAGAGATTGGAGAGGATTCATCTGTATGGTTTGGGACGGTTATACGTGGCGATGTTCACTATATAAAGATAGGGAACAGAACAAGTATACAAGATATAAGTATGGTTCATATAACACATCATAAAAAAGCTGATAGAAGTGATGGTAGTCCAACTATCATAGGAGATGATGTAACTATAGGGCATAGAGTGATGCTTCATGGGTGTACTATAGAGGATGCTTGTCTTATAGGTATGAGTGCAACTATACTTGATAATGCAGTTATAGGTAAAGAGAGTATAGTTGGTGCTGGATCACTTGTAACAAAAGGTAAAAAGTTCCCTCCACGCTCGCTTATCATAGGTTCTCCAGCTAAAGTTGTTAGAGAATTAACTGATGCTGAAGTTAAAGAACTTTATGCCTCTGCAAAGAGATATGTAGATTTTAAAAACGATTATATGTAAAAAATATCAATTTATTTGTGAAATTTACTTTTAATTTAGGTTTATTAGTAGTATAATTTCACCCATATAAGATACACAAGGTACACTATGAATTTAACTGAATTAGAAAAGTTAGGATTAAAGAATATTGGTAATGTTTACCATAACTTGAGTTATGATGAATTAATAAAACATGAATTGAAAAATGGTGAAGTAACCGAAACAAAAAAAGGTGCTACTGCAGTTGATACTGGTATATTTACTGGTAGAAGTCCTAAAGACAAATACTTTGTTGATCGCGACCCATCAAATAAATATATCGCATGGGGTGACATAAACCAAAAAGTTTCCGAAAGTGTTTTCAATGAACTACTTGAAGTAGCACAAGAACAACTTTCAAAAAAAGACATTTATGTAACAGATGTATTTTGTGGTTCAAGCCCAGCTTCAAAAAGATCTATCCGTTTTGTTACTGAGATAGCATGGCAATCTCACTTTGTTAAAAATATGTTCATTCGTCCAACAGAAGCTGAACTAGAAGTATTTAAATCAGACTTTGTTGTACTAAATGCTTGTAAAGCTGTAGATGACAAGTGGAAAGAACATGGCTTAAATTCAGAAGTATTTGTACTCTTTGATGTTGAAAACAACATAGCTATCATCGGTGGTACTTGGTATGGTGGAGAGCTTAAAAAAGGTATCTTCTCTATGATGAACTACTGGTTACCACTAGAGGGTAAACTATCTATGCACTGTTCTGCAAATGTTGGTAAAGATGGAGATACTGCTCTTTTCTTTGGACTAAGTGGAACTGGTAAAACTACACTTTCAACTGATCCACATCGTGCACTTATCGGTGATGATGAGCATGGTTGGGACAATCATGGTGTATTTAACTTTGAGGGTGGATGTTATGCAAAAGTTATCAACCTTGATGGTAAAAGTGAACCTGAGATATATGGTGCTATAAAAAGAAATGCACTTTTAGAAAATGTAGTTATGTATGGTGATGGTGAAGTTGACTATGAAGATGGTAGCAAAACTGAAAACACTCGTGTATCTTACCCTATCGAACATATAGCAAACCACAAAGAAGATCTAATGGCAGGTCACCCTAAAAACATCATCTTCCTAACAGCTGATGCCTTTGGTGTACTTCCTCCTGTATCTAAACTTACTCGTGAACAAGCTATGTACTACTTCTTAAGTGGTTATACTGCAAAAGTTGCTGGAACTGAACGTGGTATCACTGAGCCAGTAGCAACTTTCTCAGCTTGTTTTGGTGAGGCTTTTTTACCTCTACACCCAACTGTTTATGCAGATCTTCTTGGTAAAAAGATAGATGAGCATAATGTAAATGTATACCTTGTAAACACTGGTTGGACTGGTGGTGGTTATGGTGTTGGTAAACGTATGAGTATAAAAGATACTCGTGCATGTATAAATGCTATACTTGATGGAACTATAAATCAAAGTGAATTTGATACAACTAAAACATTTAGACTAAATGTACCTAAAACACTAGGTGATATCAAACCTGAGATACTAAACCCACGTAATGCATGGGAAGATAAAGAGTTATTTGATAGCACAAGAGATAAACTAGCAGAGATGTTTATCCAAAACTATAAAAAATACCAAGATGCTGAGCACACAGACTTCGCACCATATGGTCCTATAGTAGGAAGTTAAGCTTTTAAAGCTTGCTTCTTAACTCTCTAAAAACTTCTATCTTTTTTTCTTCTTAGTCGCATTTTCAAGATATAACCAAGTTAAAGATCCTAAACCTATCAAGATAACAGGTGCAAGCCATTTGTTTTCACTTATATATATAGCTGCCTTACTAAGAACAGCACCAAAATAAAAACTACTAAGACCAAATGCCAAAGCCCAAATAGCTGCTGCAAAAACATTTAAAATAGCAAACTTTTTAAAATCATACTTTGTTAAAGCTATAGCTATAGGTACAACCGTTTTTAAGCCATAGATAAACTTTTGTATAAATATAACCCAATCTCCATGTTTTTTCATAAGTATGTGTGAGAGTGCCAACTTTCTTCTGTGTTTTTTTAAACCATCCATCATCATAGACTTTTGATATCGTGTCAGTTGAAAGAGCATGATATCTCCAAGTGCATTTCCTAAAAAAGCGATAGAGATAGACATAGTCAAATCCATCTTTCCCATAAAACTAAGCACACTTGCTGCTACAAGCCCAACAAATCCTCCACCAAGAGAGTAGATAAAGAGTCCAATATACCCATAAGTAGCTAAATTACTAAACGTTTCTTCCATAAATATCCTTAAATTTTATAACTGTTTTATCTTCTGTATCTCATCTCTGAGTCGTGCTGCCTCTTCAAAGTTTAACTCTTTTGCAGCCGCTTTCATTTTAAGCATCAACTCTTTAACTATCGCTTTACGTTCTGAAGCTGGCATTTTATCAAGTTTTTTATGTTTTTGGTATAAATCTCCATGCTCCTCAAGTTTCAAGTTTTCATCTAAAGCACGGATGGTTGTAGTTGGAGTTATGCCATGCTTTTTATTGTGTGCTTCTTGAATCTCTCGTCTTGCATTTGTCTTATCTATCGCTCTTTGCATAGAGCCTGTAATACGATTTGCATAAAGAATTACACGACCATTAGCATTTCTAGCTCCACGCCCTATAGTCTGAACTAGAGCTGTTTCACTTCGTAAAAACCCCTCTTTATCTGCATCTAAAATAGCTACTAAACTTACTTCAGGTAAATCAAGACCCTCGCGTAAAAGGTTTATACCTATGAGTACATCAAACTCTCCCAAGCGTAAAGCTCTTATGATTTGGTTACGCTCTATGGTGTCAATATCTGAGTGCATATACTGTACTTTTATACCTAAATCTGCAAGATACTTTGTAAGAGCTTCTGCCATCTTTTTAGTAAGGACTGTAATGAGGACTCTCTCATTTTTCAGAGTCACTTTTTTGATCTCATCATGGATATCTTCTACTTGATTGTCAGAAGTTTTTATCTCTATAATAGGGTCTAACAGTCCTGTAGGACGAATGATTTGCTCTGCTTTTACAGCTGACATCTCTAACTCATACTCTGCTGGAGTTGCTGAGACAAAGAGATAATATGGCGCTTTATTGATATACTCATCAGCTTTTAGAGGTCGGTTATCAAGTGCGGAAGGTAAACGAAATCCATACTCAACTAGAACCTCTTTACGAGCTCTATCACCCGCATACATCCCACGATATTGGGGCAGAGAGACATGAGACTCATCAACGATAACAAGATAATCTTTGTTGTTTTGAGCAAAATAATCCAAAAGAGTAAATGGTGCTTCTCCCGGTTTTTTATTGGTAAGCAAGCGTGAATAATTTTCTACTCCCTTACACATCCCTGTCGTTTGTAACATCTCCAAGTCAAACTCTACACGCTGCTTCAAACGCTGATACTCTAAAAGTTTTCCCTCTCTTTGAAAGTATGCAAGTCTATCATCAAGCTCCTCTTCTATACGCTTGATAGCACGACTCATCTTCTCTTGTCCAACACTAAACTGAGAAGTCGCATAAATCGTAATGTTTTTATGATCTTCTAAGCGTTTGTTGTCAATTATCTCAAAAGTATATATTGCCTCTATCTCATCACCAAAAAACTCGATGCGTATCGCCTCTTGTTCAAAATAAGGAGGATAGATATCTAAACTCTCACCATTCACACGGATATGTCCAGCATCAAAGTAACTATCGTTACGGGCATAACCCATCTCTACTAAACGAAGAAGAAGTTTTTTTTGATTTATATCATCTCCAACTGCTAGAGCCTGCACCATGTTAAGATACTCCTCTGGATCTCCTAAACCATAGTTAGCCGATACAGAAGCGATAACTATCACATCATCATAAGAGAGAAGATTTGCCGTTGAAGAGAGTCTCATCCTCTCTAATTCATCGTTTATAGCGCTATCTTTTTCTATAAACAGATCCTGACGAGGGATATAAGCCTCGGGTTGATAATAATCATAATACGAAACAAAATATTCAACATGATTGTTTGGAAAAAACTGACGAAACTCTGAGTACAACTGAGCCGCTAAAGTTTTGTTATGAGTCATGATGATAGTCGGCATCTTTACATTCTCTATAACCCGCGCCATAGTGTGGGTCTTACCAGACCCTGTAACACCTTCAAGTGTCTGGTAACGATTGCCATCAAGTATACTTTTAGTAAGAACTTCTATAGCTTTAGGCTGATCACCTGCTGGTTGATAAGGGGAGGAGACTTTAAATTCTGATTTCTTTTTCATTGATGCAATTATAGCTTTTTTATGGAAATAATAGGGGGTTTTAATGGTTTTTTGGAAAGTGGCTGTCGAGAAGCTGTCAAAAATTATTCTATTTCTATATCTTCTTCATTTAAGTCAATATATCTGTATATCATAACAATACCTATACTATTGGGATAAATTTTATAAATGATTTTGATTCCATCTAAAACAATTTCTCTAATACTCTCATCATCAAAAGTAGCATTTACTTTTCCAATATAGGGGTATTGAAGCATATCTTTTACTCTCGCTACTAATTTTATTGTATAAGATTTAGCTCGAGAGGGGTTATCTTTAGAGATATGACTTTTAAGTTTAAATATAAATTCTTTAGAGTCATGAGAAAAGTTTACTCTCATAAAATTATCTGTTTAACTCTTCTACTAATTCGTCTGATGAAGTAAATTCACCATTATCAATTTGCTGAAGACCTTTTAAAATTCCAGCCTTTTCATATTTATAAAGTGAATCATCAATTATCTCAACTGATTCACCTTGTTTAGTAAGAGACTCTAAAAATGATAATATCTTTTGAGATACACTCTCTGAAGCATTTAAATGTATTGTCATGTAATCTCCTTCGTATAATACATTAACCAACCAAATATACTAAAATGGTTGAGTTCATTAAAGACTCATGGTTTTCACAA
>Ga0256827_10000238_pt1 | contig 32530 bp, 25 predicted proteins | sample CV84metaG_FD_185977 | JGI IMG/M metagenome (GOLD analysis project Ga0256827, IMG submission 185977) | Hydrothermal vent microbial communities from East Pacific Rise, Pacific Ocean - CV84 | ecosystem: Environmental > Aquatic > Marine > Hydrothermal vents | place: Pacific Ocean: East Pacific Rise...
TGATTCTCTTGTGTATTATGAACAACTAGTTGATGATCTGGTACACAATAAGTCATAACTTTACATAGTACACTATCACCATGCATTGTTTGACATTTTTCTGATACCATGTCCATCTTTGTTTCTTTAAACTCTTGACTTGTTAAATCATATTCTACGTTAAATGCTTTTTTTACTTTTTTCATGTATTGTCCTTTTATTTATTACATATTTTTACAGTATACACTCCAAAGAGTGTACTGATAAGCCTAAGCTTGTGCTTCTGTATGTTGCGTCATTTGGAAGTCTGACAGTACCATACCGTCTATAAAGTTACTGTTCATAGGAATGTAGAATCTACTACAACCAGTATCCCAACCAGTATCCTCTAATAACACTTCTTCATCTCCGTACTTGATATATGCGTTTTTCTTTCCATCAGCAGCGACGTATGCATCAAACACAACATGAGTAAGTTCTTTTCTATAATCGATACCAGTTGCTACACTGATATTATCACCTGAACCTTTTTCTGCAGAAAAATATAATTTCCCGTCGTCTATATATAGTACAATACCATTTGTCTCATAACTCTCTTTTTGTGCATAATATACCCCAAAGACATATCCGGTTTTATCATCACTAGTTACTTCTAGATCACATTCTACTCTATATCCATAAGTAAATGGGTTACTATAATCTTTTATGAAGATATCGTCAACACCATCTTCCCATTTTTCAACGTATAGTGTACACGCAGCAGCTTTTTTTCCCGCTTCAGGATCACCTAAAACTACATTAGCAGCACTATCAGTAGCTCCGACTAGAGGTGTTAAATTACCATCTTCATCTTCAGTACTAAAAATACTAGCAGTTATAGTAGCATCATTGTTACCCCATCTATAGTCTTTAACAGTTACTAGAGGGATCTTGCTGTCATCTTCTTCAAACATCTTATCAGCTTTAGCTTGAGCCAAGTTAATCGCCGTAATGTAATCTGGTAAATCTGTATCTTTAGTAATGATAATTTTCCATGTTTTAATCATATCATCATCCGCTGTTAACAATGATTTATCTATTAACGCTTTTGTACCTAATTCAGTACTTGGTGCACCAAAGAAATCTGCATTTTCTTGAGTAGTGTGTACTACTAATTGATGATCAGGTACACATAATGTAGTAATTTCACACATTACGCTATCACCATGTTTAGTTTGGCATTCTTTACTGATCTTTTCCATTTCAGTGTTTTTGAACTCTGTACTCGTTAAGTTATATTCTACGTGGAATACTTCTTTTAGTTTTTTCATTACTTATCCTTTTAGTTATATAATAGGTTTTACCCACTATACAAATACCTATAGTATCTCTATAGTGGGTAATAGACAAGGTTTCCCAAGTCTATTATCAACAGTCAGACTATACAGCCTCACCGTCTCCGTCACCACCACAGTCTTTGTCTCCTAGACCCAAAGCACTTCTGAATTTGTTGTGAACACCACAAATATCCATTGAAGCAGCTTTTAAATCTCTAGAGTCAGAGTATGCTTTTAACTCATCAACCGCAGCTTGTAAGTCATCGATTTGTTTTTGAGCTTGTGCAGCAAGTGCAGACTCAGTATCACCAACTCTAGTAACGATACCTTTAACTAGGTTATCATCTTCATCTGTTGTATCATTTAAGATATCTTCAACAGTCTTAGTTCTACCAGCTAAAGCAACTTCAGCATCAGTAGCTCTTTTAGACTCAGCTATTAATGCATCAGATGCAGTAGTAGCGTTTGCAGCGATTGTATCTTCTAAAGCTGTTTTGTTAGCAGCAACTGTATCAGTTAATTCAGAAACTGTACCTTCGATTGCAGATTTATTAGCTTCAACTGTACTAGTAAGTGCATCACTAGCATCTTTAACTTGTTTAGCAACTGAACCTTCAACAGTATCATCACCGTTTAGTGTAGCTAACGCAGCTTCGTCTGCTGTAATTCTGTCATCTAAAGCATCAGTAATAGCATTACTTGTGTTAGCTGCTTGAGCTATTTTGTAATCTACTGAACCCTCAGTCTCTGAATCACTGTTTAGTAATGAAACAGCACTTGTGTTAGCTGCAGTTTTACCTTCAGTAGCGTCCATTCTATCACTTAAGTCACTGATGTCTCCACCTGTAGCTTGTTTGATTTTGTAATCAACTGAACCTTCTGTCTCATCATCAGCATTTAATGTTGTGATTTGTGCTTGTAAGTTAGCATCAGCAGCATCTAGAGCATCTTTAGCATCAGTCATAGCATCTGTAAATGCTTCAGTAAGTTTGTCTTCAAGACCTTTTACTTTTTGAGTAACTGAACCAGTAACTGAAGCGTCACCGTTTAATGTTGTAAGAGTATCTTCGTTTGTACCAACTCTATCTGTTAAAGCACTGATACCAGCAGCATTAACTTTAGCGTTAGAATCAACTTCATTGATAGCACCTACTAGTGTATCTTTCTCATCTGTAGTTAAATCAGCAAGTGCACCACTTACGTTTTTAGCTCTAGCAGCTTCATCAGCAACAGCTTTAGCAACTGAACCAGCAGTATCAGCATCAGCGTTTAATGTATTTAAAGCAGCTTCAGTATCAGTAATTCTACCTTCAACATCAGTAACTCTTTCGTCATTCGCTGTAGCATAATCACTAGTAGCTGTTTTTAAGTCAGCAATAGCAGATTCGTTAGAAGCACCTTTAGCAGTAGCATTATCTACATCAGTTCTTAAACCAGCTTCAACACCTTCAGCTCTATCTTTTTCAGTAGTGATCGCTGCTTGGTTTTCTTTAATTAAGTTAAGAATACCTTGTAATGCACCATCATCATCACTTAACACTTTTCTTACTGCTATTAGTTTTTCAGCGATTGACTCAATGTCATCTTCTGAATCTACTACATCAATAGCATCTAGTCTTGCAACTACTGCTGCGTGATCTTCACTGTATGTAGCTTTATCTAAAAACCCACCTTCTACGAATTCTTTAACCGAAAGACCCATTGCCTCCGCTAAATCGTTTAATGCTTTCTCTAAATCGTCTGTTGTTACGTTATCAGCCATGTTTGTTCCTTTATGTCTGTTATTATTATGTGTTTGAACCTATTGTAAGTACTACAATGGTTTACCAGAAGTTATTTGTGGTCTTACTGATTGCCAGCCACATCCCTAAGGAGGTGATAGAAACCAGTAAAAAGGCAAAGATTATGTAGGCTTTAAATGCACCTAACATATCATCTTTAGTTGTATTGTTATATAACTCTTTTACAATATGTAATCGTCTCATAATCTCTATAAATCCCATGGCAGTATTTTACCACAGGAAACCTTAGTTCCACTTTAGGTGTGGAAATACTTCCACTACCTACCTGTTACTACGCAGGATTTGCATAGTTTCTTTCAAGTGAAGCCACCAGTGAAACTGAGTTGGCATTTGATCTACCTATCGTAGATGTAGCCTTAACGTACTGAGCTCTGTCTAAACCGATCGCAACGACAGTAATAGGTGCATCTGTACCAGCAGTTCTACCACCTTGTTCATTACCGTCATAGTCGAAAGTAAATTGTACAGAGCTTGATGTGATATCTCCTGCAATGTCAGTATCAGCGTTATCTTTAACAATAATAGCATCAGAGTCACCGAAGTTGTTACCTTGAGCATCTGTGAAGAACATTCTGTAAACAGCTCCTGAATCTTGTACTAAGTTGTCATTGAAGTTGATTGAACCAGCAGCAACGAATGGGAATACTCGTTTGATACCATCTACATCATAGAACTCAAGTCTATTGATATCGGTCTCACTAAAGTCATCAATGAAAACTCCAGTAGAAGTAACTAGGGTATCCCCAACGAATTTAAGTAACGCACTTGCAGTTTTACCTACAACCGTACCATCCCCAGCATCAATGTCTGAATCTTGTCTTAATGACCATTCAACGAACTCATAAATCTCTTCCGCAGTAGGGTAATTACCATCATTAGCTACATCCGCATCAATTATGATGTTAAAGCTATAGTCAGTACCACCAATATCTCTAGTTTGATTATCTGCGTAGTATGTAATACTCATATCCGCGTATTTACCTTGATCTGCTGTACCATCTCCATCACTATCGATATCAGTATCAGCGTGGGTAACTTTAAGGTCCGCACCATTTGCTAGCGGGAATCGGTATGCTTGGTAAGTAAACTGCGAAACCCCAATATCTGCTTGTTCTGATTGTGCGTATAGTTTAGCTTGTTCCCGAACGAATATTTTGAAGTAACTTCTGTAATCTGTTAATAGTACTACATCAGCTCCTGCACTCTCATCTGTAATCGCTTCAACTACTGTGATCTCTGTAGGTGATACTACTGTCGCTACTGTAACTATCCCATCATTATCTGTAGAACCTGTTATAGTCATCTTATCCCCTGGCATGAATGCTGCTAGGTTAGTGGTTGTAGAAGTAACTTTACTACCATCCGCCACGAATTCGATATCAGAACCTGCACCATACGAGTATACTTTTACCGCTTGATTAACCGCACCTGTTAGTACAATATTTGATGAAACACCTTCATCTTCTTGTTGGTAGTAAACCTGATCTGATGTACCTATATCACCAAGTGTGATAACGCCTGCGAACATACTTGAAGCGTAACCGCTCTTATCTTGTACTGCAAACCCTCCATCTCTCAGTAAGTTTACTGTAGCCATATCAGCTGGTTGCCAACCTTCTACGTACTCAAACTGTTCTGGTGTAATTGCAACCATTGGGAATGGGAACTTAATAAGTGCCGCATCTGTTTTCCACTCTTCTTTTAAGTAAGAGTACACTGCTTGTATAGTAGCACCGTCTGAAGTTAAATCTCCATATTCTGCCATACTAATCGTACTAGTAGGGGTATCTATCCATATATTACCATCTTCTCCAAGTTTGGCTTTCTCAGAAGCTCTAACTAGTGAATCCGGATCAATAATTTTTGCCATGTTATTTCCTTTGTTTTATTAACTGTAGTCTCAATTACTACCCACGTGCTTCGGGTCTATAGATACCCTTAACAGGATGTACCGAAATACACCCTATAAAGGTAACGCCTAACCTACAGAAGTGTACATCGCTACTGCTAAGGTGAATCCCGCAGATAGTAGTGCCCATACAAACTTCTCAGCACTACCTATCTTGATACCCTGAACAGCATCACTCTTATCCAGAGCTGTAACGGTATCCTCAGTAGTATCGACTCTACGTTCTAGTACCTTTACTCGCGCAGTAACCGAGTCAAGCATTAGTCTATGTGCATTAGTTGCTACTTGGATGTCTACTAACTTGACTGTAACGCTCTTAAGTTCTATTAACGTAGCGTCTATAGAACTTAATGCTTGTGTAGTCAGTTTCACTTCAGTAACTAAGTCACTGACTGTAGCCTCTAGTCTCTGTACTCTAGCTTCCATCGGTACTCCTTCTATTATACTCACTCCCTTTAACAGGTACAGGAACTGTAGTCATCTCCATGAATATTATAAGGATAAATACTCCCATAAAGGTGTAGAACATATACGTTAGGTTGGACAACCCTTCATACACCTCATCGGCTTGTATCCCTTGTACAATTACGTACTTACGTCCATTATGTTCCCACGTTTTCCACTCTAACCACTCTGGAGAACCGTCGAAGTTGTAGCTTATCCTCGAACTACTACTACTATCAGTACCTGCCGTCATGATTTTTCTAGCGGCTAGACCACTCTCCCAGTCTACAAACAGAGAACCTACACTACTACGTGTAAAGGCTAACTTCTTGGAAGGTACATCATTACTGTTGTCATATACAAACTCGTACGATTTTTCATCTAATATGTACACATCCCCAGTTTGACTAGTCCTTACATTATGGGTACACATCTCCCATAAGTCTCTACCCTTGACACCCTTTTTCGAGCCCTTCTCTACACATGAAGTTATATGTTCCAGGTTATACCTAGCTTGCTCTCGCTTTGTAGTCTCCTCGTACTTCTCGAAGGAATCCATAAAGGAATAACTCATCAACATTATAGTACCTACTATAATACTAAGTCTTACCCACCTTCTACTTGCACTACGCATTGTTGTACTCACGTTTAATCCTTTTTACTTTTTTCTACTATACCTTGTTATCCCTGTAATACTGCTTAGGCTAACTCGTAATGGGGATAATCTCTTGGATTGTTCCAGGTACCTCCCCAAGTGATAGGTATACCTAACTTACGTGAAGCTCTTTGGAACTCTCTATTAAGCCTGTAGAACATCAATTCCGACTTCTCAGAACCGTCAAAGGGGTTATGCCCCCTTTTATAAGGTATGAGGTCCATTGCCCTGCTAGGTGTAAAGTTATGGTTACCCTTTCGACTTATACCATCAATCTTACTCAACCCTTTATCGAACATTATTTTCTGTCTTGTTACACTTCTATAACCCTCTATTACACTGAAGTCATAGTGCTTAATTACTTCATCGCATAGTTCTCTTAGTCTGTGATCTACCGTATTCAAGCACCTCTTGCTTCTACTACCAAATTTATACATGATTATCTCCTATAAGAATATTAAGGCTAATGTGAATAAGAACATACACATGCCTGTAATGCGGAGGAGGATCTTATCGACTTCCTCCTTTAACTGCCGCTCGTCCACTACTTTAGTAGTTTTAAGGCGTCTTCTACCAAGTCTTCTCTGACAGGGTTCTGTTTACTCTTCACAATACCGTCAATCATAGCTCTAGCGATATCTTTAGTGATACCATCTTTACTACTCTCTAGAAGCTTGTTAACTCCTATGCCTATGGCCGTTTTCACGACCTCTGTACTTACTAGTTTAATTAGTAATGTTATTAAAAAATTCATGTACTCTCCTTTATTGAGTTAACTATATCGTTGTAGTCTATAGTCATATGGGGCTGTTCAAGATTGGTAAAAGAGTCTTTAACCCATCCATACTTGTGTGAAGGGTTCCAGGCTGCACTATTCCACAATACAGTAGTAGGAGTGCTCGTAGTCGCCGCTATATGTTGTAACATACTATCAATACATATGACCTGATCAGCGTATTTTACTATCTCATAGTAGTAGTAGAAAGGTACCGGTAAATGTATAGTACCCTCTAGCTGGTACTCATTCGGTAATGAGCAATTTATAATCTCGTGTTCCGGGAAAGCTACATGTAATTTATTGACTAGTATCTGCGCCATAGCGAATGGGTAATTACGCTCTGCTATCATTGGAGTACTTTGGTACACCTGGGTATCTTGGAACCCTACTGGTGATTGACCTCCACTGAATTGCACTACTATAAACTTATTAGGTAATGTCACAGGTTCCGGTAAGCCTTCTATAGGCATAGAGGTTAAAGGAAGTTCCCCATCATATACAATGTCGAACATCTCTGCCCATTTAGTTAGTATATGTTTATCATCAAAGGCAAATTCGGTACTGTACGGATCATGTGCAATTATTTCCTTAATTATAGGAGCAAATTCTTGCATATTATTTTCGTAATCGTCTATAAATATACTAGCCTCTACCATCTCTAACGGTATAAACACCTCCGGATATGGGCTTATAATATTCAACTTACCAAATTTTTCACATAATTTACTTAGTAAGGCCGTAAACACTATGTGTTTTCCTAACCCTCCATTTAACCGTATCGTAGTTAACTTTTCAGCCATTGCTATCTCTCCTATATCAATTTATTTGTGCAGAGTATACAATACTTTCACTTACGGGGTCCTTTAGGATACCCGTATACTATATGTACCACTTTCTAAGGCTTTGAACCTTAGAGTATCTCCGTTAATGAATTCATACTCATAATCAGTACCGTACGTAGCAGGTACATACGAGTCTTTGTCCGTATGAGTAAATGTAACTCCTCTGAATTCAGGTTTAACATCAGCATCGTCTGTACGTAACGTAACTGCTATACCAAGCTTATCTGTGACTGGTAATTCTTGAAGGTTTTTAATAAATTCCTCAGAAGTCATTCCATTGTACTCTGATAAGTCATAAGCCTTACTAATAGCCTCCGTTCTACTGGACGCTTCTACCTCTATCCATTCCTCTTGACGATTATGAGGCTCTTTCAGAGAAATTTTTATGAATTTTCTACTATCAATATATACCAATATTTGTTCTGGAGAGTCAAAGTATACCCCACTAATATTAGAAGGGATAGTCGGCAGTGTCTTACCTACTTCCACCATACCGGTAATGTCCCAAGCTGTAGGAAGTGAGTATAAGGCACATCCATCATCCGTAGTACCTGATAACCCGGATGCTTCTACAATTAAATGGGTACCGTCTACGGAGAAATCAAAGCTTTGAGTATAATTATGGCCTGTAAATGCTTCAGTAACCTTATCTCCAGCTGTAGTTATATCCCATGCAGTAGACAAGGTATACTGTTCTAGAGCTCCACCTCTCGCATGAACATACATTTTAGTACCATCAGGAGAAAATCTAAGTCCTCTACAATGTAGTGCATTAGCTGTACCTAAATCGAATACAGTACTTGTTGCTTCTAAAGTAGTTATATCCCAAGCCGTAGACAGAGTGTACTTGGTTACCTTCGCATTAATATCGTCATTATCCCCGTACGATCCTAGGAATAATACAGTTCCATCACTATTCATAGCCGCAGCGTTGGCTCTAGAGTCATCTGGTTTAAAGTCATATACAGCGTCTGGGTTGTCCACGTCTATTGACTCGATAGATGTTACATCGTAAGGAGTAGGTACGTTATATGCTAGTAAAGGCCTAGCGGACGAATCATCCCAAGACTTATCGGTATTAAAGTATACTATTGTACCGTCACTATTGAAAAACCATGATTGAGGATGTCTATTACCGTTCGCGTTGGTAGCAGTATCAACAACATTAGCCGTGATATTAGTAAGATCCGTAGTAACATCTAACCAGTATTCTGATTGTGGTTCCCAGATGTTTGCGTAATACTTGATAGTATTATTGAATACCTTAATTTTTCCAGTAACATCCATTACATACGTCTTTTTACCATTATTAGTAGTAAACAACGATATCGGAGAAGGAACTTCAGACGAAATATCAAACACAGCCGCTTTACCAGCAGTAGCAAGATCCCACTGGGTAGCTAACGTATATACAGTTACAAATCCTGTATTACTTGTAGTGATTAACCTATCCCCATTGTCATCTAGCCATGCGTCAATTATATCAACTGGAAGTGAAAAGGAAGATCCTATACCAGTACTTCCTAATACAGGATCCCAAGCTGCACCTGGAAGTACCAAAGTTACCTTTCCAGCCATTCTGACTAAGAAGCGAGTACCTGTGGTATTTGCTGATATTCCTACCACGTTACTACTTACTATATTAGCATACCCCTGTCGAGCTACTCTTACTGCTGTAGATATATCAAAGGGTACACTAAGGGATAATGTACTTAGGCTTCTTGCATTCTCTGAAAGAACTGCTTTAGTACCGTCCTCGGATACAACAACTCCTGTTATAGTTCCGCTAGGTAAAGAAAACTCCCCTGCAAACACAGCACTATCAATTTTGTACGCTGTAGGTAAATGGAATTGAAAAATTTTACCATCACCAACAATGTACATACGATACCCACTATCAACAAGCATTATACCATCAACAGTAGTTATGGCAATTATGTCCTGAATGTCCGTCATAACACCTGTAGAGGTAAGTGTGCTGTAATCAGCAACAGTAGTGACTTGTCTACTAGCTGAACGAATAAAACCATCTAAATAAGCTTTAGTACCACCTGCTGTACCTTCCTTAGCTTGTATAGGGAAACTGTATACAGTACCGTCACCATAAGGGCATACAAATACCCCTAACCCGTCTGGGCTAAACACCAACCCATTAGGGTTATTCTCTATCTCTGCTACACCCTCTTCAAGGTCTAAAGATCCGATTGGGGTCATTACATCAACTCCGAAAGCAGAGCCTAATGACCATAAGGTCAATACACCTGACGATGTACCTGCTACCGTCTTCCCATCTTTGCTGATTGTAAAGTCAGCTGATCCGATTGAAGTAGTACTGGTCGTAATAGCGTCGCTAACTTCAGTAAGGTCCCATGCAGTTGTTAATGTTCTGATCTCTAGCATATTATCACTGTTACTCATCACTAATTTAGTACCGTTTGACAATATACTAAAGAATTTAACATTAATATCGGCAGTAGCTATATCATCATAAGTCGCCGTAGTTATATCCCATGCTGTAGATAGGGTAAACTGTAGGATATTGTCATCTTTCACGCTAAGGTACATTTTAGTACCGTCTGAAGACAATTCTACATCATACACATTACCATAATCCGTAGCGTCAAATGTTTGAATCCCTGACACGGTGGTCATGTTATATCGAGTACCCATAGACCATTTATACACTGTCTTACCTTCATAGTGTACTCCTGCCATATGCATACCGTCCTCAGAAACATACATACCGTAGAATTCATCATCAAGTATTTGATACTTTGTAAACTTATCAAATTCTATATCTGTAATCTTATACCTGTTCGGTAATACCGTAGTATGAGAATCTACAGGCACTATACTGTATGCAATATCCTTACCTTTGGCATCTTCAGAGATGGACATTGAATCCCTGACATTCCAGAATCGAGTATTAACAGTGAAGTCTTCAGCAGTTTCTGCAGATACTGTTGTAGTGTCAGTTACTGTAATGAAATCAGTATCTAAAGTCGCTTCTCCAGAATAGTTACCTACAGATTCATCGTATACCGCTACTGTGTTATCCTCTGAAGTATGGCTCTTTGCTCTAGTAACAGATACAGCACCTGTATTAGAGTGATCTTTTGTTGGTATATCGATAACAGCCTCTTTACGTAAGAACCGTTGCGTTTCATCCGCAATGGCTATACCAGTTAACGCAGACCCATCTCCTTTAAACCTATTAGTAGATAACACCCCATCGTGACTGAAGTGCAATGCAATACCCTTATTACCTCCCTCGTCAGGAAGAGAGAAACCACAGTACCTATCACTACCTATAGCAAAACGAGTATTAGGAGAACATACGGTTACATTACACCCTCCCAGTACATGCACGACATTTCTTTCACTGTCAGAGTTTTTATTAGGTACGTTAATTTTCGTGCGACTACCACCCCACAGATGCACTTGATGTCCAGCAGTAACACAAGAGTAATCCACTCCAATCATTGAACTATGGGATACTGTACCGTTACGAGAATTGATACAACCACCATACCCACCTACTATACTACTATTACATACAGGGTTACAACAAGCCGAAACGTAATGGTACTTACCTACTACTAAGTTACTCCATGCATCACCCCCATAACGGGTACATACTCTATTACCTGTTCCTACTACTGTATTGTAGGCACCTACTGTACTGGAGTAAGTACCTACTATGACGTTAGCACACCCTGAGCAATTATCGACGTCAAAGCCTAAACCAACGCTATAGTGAGTACATACGTTTACTCCTTGTCCTACAGCTACTGAACAACACCCTGTTACCCTGACAGTGTGACCCACACCGGTAGAGTGCTTACCTGTAGCACAAACATTATACCCAAAAGCATTTGAATAACACTCAGTTGCACAAGCTCGGTTACCTACAGCAGTAGTATAATAAGCAGAACTTAACGATCTATCCCCTAAGGCCACACCGCAATCACTAACCGCACACCCACAAGCTGCAGCAAAACTAAACTTACCTTTAGCCTGTCCTCCAGATACTGCCGTAGCATAGCAGTTAGTAGCGGCACCTCTAGATAAAGCTGTGCTACTAGTACCGCTTGAACACCCATGAGATGCAGCAAATGAAGTTCCTCCACTAGCATACCCTCTTCCGGCTGCAACTGAATAACAACCTGTAGTGTGGCCGCCTCCTATAGCGACTGAATAACGCCCTTCAGCATTACCACACCCAAGGGCGGTAGAGTAACTACCGGAAGCTGAAGAGTGGTATCCTAGAGCCATAGCACTATAATTACTCGCTGTGGAAGCAACACCAATAGCGATCGCTCCGTCACAAGTAGCATGATTGCAAACCCCTAGAGCAGTAGAACGCGTAACTGTTGCACAGTTACACTCCCCGACCACAAAGGAAGACTGCCCTACGGCTATATTACGATACCCTCCAAGGACAGTACCTCCAGAACAGGCACTGTTATACCGTCCTCCTATTATAATATTATCGCGATTACAGATATTGTTGCACACCCCTCCTATAATAATTGAATTATCAATGTGAGTAGATACCGTATGGTTGGCAGATGCATGCGCCATATAAGTAACATGGCGGAAACAGGAACTCGGAATGTCCCCAATGATAACACTACCATCAGCCTCTACGTTCTTAGCTCCTATCACTACTGATCCACCATACCTCCCGTAGCTGTCATTGCTGGCCTTTACTCCACTACCTCCTATGACTATATTACCCAGGTGGCTACCATAACAAGCCACCTTAAGGACAGATCTAGTACAGTTATTTGATCCTCCCAGTAACAGTTCACCTTCACTGCATCCTGAAGTGGTATGCCCATACCCTACCAGCACACTTTTACTTAATTGTGCACAGTTACATATATACATGGTATGGTTGTCTCCGATAATAGTCGTATGGTTGATACGACACTTCATTGAACTACCTGTGGAAGCATTAAGAGACCAAACAGGTGCTCCGGCTTGTTTATGGCTAACTCTTGTACCCTTACCCTCTATCTTGGCACCAGCCAACGACATATCAACGTATTTTGAGGAGCAGCTGTATGCTTGCTCCAGTGATTTTGGTGTTGTATTTGACATTTATATAATCCTTTTTGTTATGTTCTATTCTATTTTACTTATACCGGTTTGATATCGACAGGTTCCCATTGACCATCGACAGAACTCAACGTGACCACGGTATCGGGGATAACTATTGGAAGATAGTTAGTCCCGTTTTCCTGTCGCAGGGTGATTGCACTAAAAGGTTCTGTACCTAATAGTGTAAGCCTTACTGTCAAATGTTCATTATCTATCACATCAGGTAGTGTACATCGTAAGTGAACCACCGGGGCAGTCACTACCGTAACCGTAGCATTACTAGAAGTGTATAGTGTGAATACCCTGCCTGCCGTAGTGGATGTTATAGTTATGATATCATCAGTTAAATCCAAACTGGTCCCAGCTACTGAGTAATTAGCGGTAAGGGCATCGAGTATGTCCGTTTTAGTAGTATCGGCAGTGCTTACGAACTCTTTTCTAACACCGTTAACTGTAAGGTAGTATGTATGGTCTTCCTCGATCGTATCAATTGTTACCGTAACACTCTGAACCCTACGAGTGTCAAATACCAGGTGTTCATTATCTTTGATTAAGGTATCTTCATTAACGGTACGTCTGACACTCTCTCTAGCAGGAAGATTATGCCTTATTCTTCTACTTATTCTCATACTATTCTCCAATCACCATCTATATAGACAAGTTCTACATTATAATTATCTACATCGATAACTAAATCTTCTTCTAACCCCATTATAAGGGAGCCGTTTCGCGCTATTGTACAAGTGTTGGTACCAAACGTGCCTTTAACGTCAAGCAGTGTAACGGAGCCTTTTTCAGGTAAGGTTACTGTAACTGCTTGTAACGTAGTGTCTACGTTTAGGGTTTCCCCTGAACTTACCTTTGTATCCCCATACACAGTTCGGTTGACTGTCGGTACTTCCGTATTTTTAAACTTGTACACAGTACCTACATAGTGCCCGGCGCTATCCGGGGTCTGGTATCTAGCACCGGTAACAATACTATTACCCGTAACTACTAGGGATTCTTCCCCAAACCTACCGGCACCGGTGATTACACCTTTACTAGGATGAAAAATATCCACTAATGAACATTTATCGTCAAACGCTTTTACAACTCCAGCGGAGTATAACGTGTTACCTGAAGGGTTTTTAGCAGAATAGTATCTAGTCTCTTCTCCTACGTATGTGAACCCTTCACCAGAAGCGATGGTATGCATCAGGTCGTAACTTGATACATCCCCTTCGTAAGGGTGTACAAACCCTTTTAACACGTAATCAGTCTCCCCATTACCCGTAAGCGTTATAGAAACTACGATGTTACCATTTATAGCTCCGTCGCAACGTGGCAGAAGTACTGCTATACTGGTAGCACTATTTACAGTACCGATAGCACTACCTCCAAATGTATCCCCGAAAGTGTCTACCATAGAAGCGTCGTTACGAATCGTATCTACCCGTATAACTTGGTTCAACGAGTCATCTGACGTGTCAAAAACTTCAGCAAAGTACTTATCGGTATGATTACCTTGGTACTTGTTAGTAACTAGTAACTTACCGTCTGAATAGGATACACTATACCCAAAACTAGTGTAATCAACATCCTCATTTGTGTACAGTGTAGTAAGTACGTTAAAGTCTGCATCAAACACTATGACCCTACCAACATCAGTGGCGTTATCAGAATCATATCTGCAGTCTCCTATGTATGTCTTGCTACCGTCCGGAGTAACTACAGTACCGATGCCGTAGTTGTATAGAGTCTCAGGTAACGTTATCTGCTCAGGAGAGTCTGCCCAAGACCCTTTAATCAACTTATACACGTCAGTACCGGAAAAAATAAACACGTGAGTATTAGAGTGCTTTATACATCTAACATCCCCAACATCTGTAAGCTGTGCTGCCTCAACACCACCCTCATACACGTACACAGTGTTAACTTTTGTATCACATACTAGGATAGTATCATCGTACGCGTCTATTACATCACCGAAGTACCCTCTTGACCTGTTAGGGGTCTCTGCTACTTTGTAGTCTAAAACCACGGTTCCATTATTCTCTATTATCATTTTTGTATTCTCCAATCATTACCAACTTTTATCATACGAGTTACACCGAACGGTAGTACGTACGTAGTGCTCGTGTACCCTACATACTCACCTTCCACAGTATAAGGGGTGTTGGTTATGTATGCTGGAAGAGAAGTACTACCTGAATTAACTACTACAGTTATGTCTACAGCTTCTGGGTTAAAGGTAAGGCTCGTACGCCCTGAACCACCCGACTTTACCATTGTCAACTCAGCACTCACACTTACAGGGTATTCTGTAACTATTGTTATTGTGTTATCCACCTTAGTAGTATACACACCCGCACTTCTTGTAAGACCGTCGTACTCACACTGGAACAATTCATCCATTATGGTAGCTTCGGTATCATCTGAATCTGATGTCATATCATATATTAGCCCATTAACCGTGATGCTGTATACTATATCTGCCGTAACCGTGCCTACGGTAATCGTGTAGGTAGTAGGGTCGTAGTTTGTATTAACTACATTTATACCATCGATTAGTTCACCCGCCCCATTTAAGGTTTGAGCTACTGTAGCAGGCACCTTTGGGGCTAACGTCGCGTTAAATTCACTTAATTTCATACTATTCTCCAATCACCGTCTATGTACACTAGCTCCGTAGAACTGTTATTTACGTCTAGTACCAAGTCTTCTTCTAACCCCATTATTTTGGAACCATTTCGTGCTATTGTACAGTTATTTGTGTTAAACGTACCTTTGAGGTCGTGTATTTGCACAGTATAACCATCAGTCAACAACCCAGGGTAAGGCAGTGTCAAAGTCACAGTATTACCACTAGTATCTACGTAACAGCTATCTCGATGGAATATATCAGCATCAACATCAATACGTTTACTGTTATCGGTAAGACTACGTAAGTAACTGATTTTGGCGTATGAGGAAAACACGAATAAAGGTTTAGTGATACTACTACTACCCCCAGAACGTATATAAGTACCGTTTGCTAGTACTACGTTACTCGCGTAGTCCCCCGTACTAGCTGTGTTACCGTTGCTGTCCCTTACGTACTTAACAGGATCTCCATACATGTCTGTTCCGCTGGCGTCACCGAATACAGTAATACCAGTGGGTGAAGTCAGTACCCTATCAGAAAGAGTGACTATGTAAAGACCATCTGCGTACTTTTTATGGAACACTAAGGAATTACCATCACTTAGGTTTATAGGATGGTCTTGGTACTGGTAGTCTAAGTCAAACGTAACAGCGTTTGTGCCATCTAAATCAGTGATAGCTAGTAGACTAGAACTATCTATAAACATAATCAGTTCACCTGTTGTAACCACCAATTGTGTAATAACCCCATTGTCAGTCACTGTGATACTTTGTTCATCGGTACCATCTAACGCGTAGTGTTTAATGGTAGAGTTGTCTATAGCGACGTATATACGATCCGTACTCATGAATATAGTACTGGCTGCAGTATCTATAAGCACTTCATTAGTACCATCAAGATCGTATATACAAACTTTATCAATACCTGAGGCCAGACATGCAACTTTAGTTTCATTGATATGTGGATGAGTACCGAAGTAATCATCATCCGCGGCGGAACTGTACGTGATTGCTGTATTGTTACCTTGCATAGTGTACACGTGCATAATGCCCTTATTGGAACTGTCTGTACGTTTACCTATAACTACTTTAGGTTCGTAGGTATCATGCCCCTGTACTTTAAAGTCCTTGTCAGAGTAAGTCCCGTTTACTGGGGTGAAATCTGAAAGCGTAGTACCATTAAAATCGAAGTAAGCTACTCCTGTAGTGTAAGTTGACACCACGCACTTAAACCCTTTTTGCAGGGTATGCCCTACCGTACTACCCCCTAACACCCCCGTTTTACTGTAAGGCTTACACAACGGCTTAAACTCACCAAACTCATAGTCAATGTACTTATTTAAATCCTCTTGCATACCTTGTGACACTTCGTCATGGAATGTGTCAAACTTCTGTTTATCATACTTTGTAAAGATACCATTATCGTTACAGTATTGTTTTAAGCTACTCATCTACTTTACCTCCGTAATTACGTATTCACCATCTACATAGTCTAATGTAGTTGTTGAACCTTTTATATCTAAAACTAATTCGTTGTCCGAACAATCCTTTATGCCTGTATTCCTATAGGCATCCATAGGGGTGTACACCGTCACAGGAAACTTATCAAACACTCCGTTAGTGTCTTCTATCGTAATACGGTTAGCCGGACAGTGGTTGAACGTGGGTACCTTGATGTACTTATCATACGGTAGCTTTACACGGATCGGGCGGCTGTGGTTAGTGCGAAATAAGGTATAACCCTCTCCTATCTCTAAGTCATCGTCAGACGTAAGCGTGTACACCGAAGTATTGGATACTATCCCCTCCCCGGTCACTAGGGGGAGAGTATGGTTATAACTAGGTACGACCTTAGTAATCGTGTTGTCTTGAGTACTGGCATGTACTACCGAACCCTTTCCTAATAAGACCGTGAACTCCATAGTATGTCCCGCTTGAGGTATCTCACTAAAAGGTACTAAGTAGGCTTTACCGGTAGCTATCGGGTACACTAAGGTGGTTGCGGACTGTACTACTGTTAGGTATATAACACCTCTCGCGGCATCGTACGCGCAGGTTCGTGTATCCGTATACGCGTAAGGGGCACCACTTAGTATAGGGGAAATCTTATAATCCCCGTCTCTGAAATATACATTATTGGCATACTTGGTTACCTGCCCTTCTAAGGTTATATGCGCTATGGAATGGTCAAATGAGTATATGACCTCATCTCCGACGAAGCACACAAAACCATTGGTCTCGAAAGGACCTATCATAGAATCCCCTATACTGTTACTCAGGTCGATTCCCTTGTAGGATGACATATCTATGTCTATAACCTGCTCATCACTAAGATCAGATAGGAGCTTAGACACAATATGCAGTCTACAGAATGCGTATATCCTATCACCAATGTTCACTATATGTCTAGCTTCGGAAGGGAGAGTGAACACCTCTTCTTGCGCGCTACCATCGTGCGCAAATCTACGAATAGTAATACCGTCAGAAGTGCTAGTATATATATAGCTGCTATCTGTAAAAGGGATAAACTCGCAAAAGTCCGTAGCGTCTGCGTCTTTGAAGCTGATACTAGTATCGTCCTCTAGGTTATGAACGTATACAGTATCATCTGAGTACTGGTATACAAGGTGGGTACCCTCTAATAATTGAGAGGAGAGAACGTGCGAAGTTACGGATTTGTCCGTTGCGGCTACCTTGAGTTGTCGAAGTGCAGCGTCATACACTGCGTACTCCCCTTCCGAGCTCCCTACTACCAATATACGATCATCCGGTAACGAGAAGAGTGCACACGTGTTACTGAAATTCGTACTCCCTTTTAAGGTCTTAGCTTGCATGAACGGTTTGAACTTCCCGTATGTAAACGGATCATCTCTATACCCATATTTGGATATTATTCTTTTATCTCCTGTTGCCATTATAACTCCTCTAGTTGTATGTCACCATCATCGGTGATTGTTAATCTTCTTCTTGTACCATTTGGACTTGATAGCACTATACCTTTTGCTGCGTCTGTTACCTCTATGTCACAATTAGCCCTAACACCCTTAGTAGACGAAGTCGTCAATTCGATCCCCTGACTCTTACTACATCCTATATAGTCATTCCAACTATCATCATGTTGAATAGTAAATCCACTAGACCCAAAATCGATAATACCTTTTATATCATCTGAACTGTTTATAAACTCTAAAGGGACATTACTCGAATGGGAGTGAAATGTATGGTAATGTCCGTAATAGTGTAATTTATCATTATCTTCAACACTTCCTATTACGTTAGTAGTTAGACTCGTACTTGTCAAATCTCCGTTAACGTTAAGCCATTTATTTGCGAAGTCCCCTTCGATTAGTGACTCATCACTGTTGTTAGCTATGTGGAGCTTATCGCTTGCTGCTTCGTGCTCGCCTGCGTGGTTACCAATAGCAACACAATTATTTACATCATCGCTATGTAGAGTGTTACAACCCAAGGCTATGTTATCACCCCCTTCAGTAATACCATACCCGGCGTTGTCACCTATTACTATATTTCGTACACCTGTGGTGTTTTTATACCCTGCGTAATAACCAAAAGCAACATTTCCATACCCTGTGGTGACACTATAATGTGCTACATACCCAATACTCACGTTATAACTCCCCTGCCCTGTGCTGCTAGGGGAATCTTGTAACTTACCCCCAATCAACACATTATAAGTACCGGTAGTAAGTTTACACCCTACTTCTCTACCTATCAATATGTTATCTGTGCCTGAAGTCATACTCATACCAACTTCTGTGTCTGAACTAAGTATGATACTGCCTCCATACGTACTCGTGCTGTTGGGTAGTAACACACTACCAGAAGGAAACCCTAACCCTATACTATACCCCTTAGCCATAGGGGTAATAACCTTAAGTTTCAGGGCGTCGAGATTGTTTATATCTGCTACTTCTGAATCATTGGTGTATACTAGTTGCAGTCTAATACCGCTAACCAGTTCTGGGCTATCATCTCCATGACCCACTTCAGTATATACCAACACCCCCTCAGAACTTAGGTCAACATAAGTATCTTTCTCAGCCGTAAACGTATGTGTAGTCTCTGGAACTTCAACCGACTTACCAGCAACTACTGCCTTACCTGCAACCATTGTGCTGGTTAAGTCATCACTTGTTGAAAAGGTTAACCCACTCACTACTCCATCTTGACCCCCTAGGTCAGAGTACGAGGGTGCTTTACCCAGTTCAGCTGTTGTAGTCTCTAGTGTACTTACCTTACCCTCAACCGTAATTTGGTTTGTTTTTAAGTCAGTTGTTTCTTGCGTTACCCCGTAGGACTGTCGTATTACTTGTACGTAGCCATAATCTTCCCCAGACCCTAGAGGGTAGACGCTATGTGTGGTGGGGTCAACCAACATACCACGATAGGCGTCCCAATGGGTTATGTGACTTTTACCTATTAAGGAAAGATTTCCTAAGTCGTATACCGCAAACCAGCGATCGTTAGTGGCTAGCAAATACCCGCCAGAAACCAGAAATCTACCTTTACCTAGTTCCGTGTCAAGAGGATACATTTCTGTAGTACCGTCTAAGAGTGTCACAGCAATTTTCTCTTCCTTGTCGTTGTTATGGTACACCACACCGTCAGGGGTTACCCCGACAGGATATTGGTTAGGTATAGTGTAATGGTCTACTATGTCAGTGCCGTCTACATTCAAGGTGTACACATGAGAATCCCTTGATAATATCAGTAACCTACCATTGTTAAGTGCGTACAACCTCTGATATGAGTCCGAATCGCTGACTCCTATATCTACAACTACCTCATTGGATCCATCTTCATCATATATTCGAATTTTATCACGCCCACCAACTACAAGCTTACCTAAAAGAATCTCCACATGGTACCCGAAGTTAGCATACTCTACAGCATCCCCGGTAAGGGTATTTAATAGCCCTCCTTCACGGTCATATATACGTACAGTACCTTGGTCATCTTCGTCGACGTGTTCGTGTGCATCCGCTACGTATATGCGCTCTGCGGTAATAGCAGTAGCTCTACCGAACGAACTGGTAGCAGAATCAGGAGTAGGTATACTAAGGGTTACTTGATAATTGTTCGTATCTAGTACGACAACACCGTTTGAGTTATAACCTCCGTACACAAGAGTATTCCCATGTAAGGACAACCCACTGTTTTTACTGCCTGCAGGGAGTTCCCCTGGGTACTCAACAAGAAACTCACTATTCTTAAACCCATCCCCAAGCTTATACAACTCACCGTTTTTGCTCACAAAGTTCCCACTATCAAGCTTACTGTCCGCTGTTGTCTGTGCTACTTTTGCAGCCTTCGCAGCCGAAGCTGCCTTATTATATGATATTACATCCATTTATACGTCCTATTCGGTTTCTGTATCTGTGTATGATGTTGTATTTAAGTCATCACCATCGTATGCTAATACTGTCTCACCACTTGTTGTATCTAAGTCGATTGTACCGTAATAATGCTTAACCTTAACTAATTTATCAGCATCATCTGGGTCATACTCCATAACGTCTCTGTAGTATATAGGTGTATCAGCGTCATCCCCTGCATACCTTACTAAGTCTAGGTTACCGTCATCATTTTTATGCATCTCTAGTATATCCATACTGCCAAGCATCTTATCGTAACGTTCGTACACTTGTGTTCCAAGTACAGCACTACTTCTCTCTGAATGTATAATACGAATATCTAGTTCATCTAGAGCTGTCTTAACTGTAGTAGACTCTATTGTACTATTACGTCCATCGTAACTGATATCATCCGCTTTAGTTGTTACCCCTGATACGGCTGAACTACCTTGTGTTTTGGCGTGTCTTAAGTCTAAGTACACCCCTCCTGTCGATAAGGTTTGAACTTCCCCCGCAGAGTTTACGATCACACATCCTATGAATAGGAATTCCGGTGTAGGTAACCCAGTAGTCTTGATATAACTTATCTCGTTCTCTATACCTTCTCTAACCTCCGCCAAGGAATCATATGCAGTCTGTCCGACTATACTTATATAAGGACTTACACTACTGTTAGTACCAAGGAAGAACACCGTAGTAAACTGATCTTCAGTCAGTTGTGTCTGTTTTAATTTACCAGCTTCATAGAATTCGTTGTACGATATATAGTCATCACCCTCAAACTTCAAGGCTATAGTGTCGGTTCCTTGTCCTGGTTCTGAGTACCACAGATTCTTTTCCTCATCATCGTTGTACTTTGCATACCAGATTGGGGTAGTTGTTTGTGTAGGCAATGGCATATACAAATCTTCATCGTACAAGTGTCCCGATGTTATGGTACTGTGGGTAGTACCTCCCTCTGTTATACCGTCAATGTCCATACCACCTGCGTACTGTGTGTGGAATGTGACGTGCCAGAAGAAGTGTGTAAACCCGTCCATGGTAATACCATGTCGTTCATCTCCAAATATATTTATAGTACCCTGATCCTTGTTGTAGTACATTACAGATACGACTGGGGTATCTTCAAAGTAGTTAGGGTTATCATTGTCTTCGGCGTCATGCCACATATGCATTGAGGTATGCAGCTCCCCATCTTTACCTAAGTAGAAGTAATGCATACCAGACTCATCCGGAAATTCACAACTCATACCTTCAGTACGTTGATACTTTTTACCCTCTATGTAGTAATCTACTGACCCTGTACCATGAACCCCACCGGAATCGTCATCTGTACGTTTGGGCATAATTCTAAATGTTCTAGCCGCACAATCAGTATCATCGTAGAATTTACCTTCATCACTAGTCCACACCTCGGATTGTCCATGTATACCTATACCCATAAGGTTGGTACCATCTAGAGTAATTTCCATCATACCTACAGAACCTATTTGCTCTCTGACAAACCCTGTAGGTTCATTGGTATCGTAGCTAATAGCATTGAATTTAGCAATCTCAGCTTTTACCACATCCAGATCTACGTCTTGTGTTACTGCTAGGTGTCCTACTTTAACCACTTCCTCTGAAGTGTAGTTGTTATCAGTATGTACATAACCCGCATCACTAACAATATTAACATCATAAGCTTGTACATCAGTACCTATCTTAACTCCAAGTTTTTCTCTTGATACTTCCTTATCCTGTAGGTCATCAAGATTACTAGCGATCTTTAACTGTGCGTCATTAGTAACGTCACTTAACCCTACTTGTGCTTGAGTTACCCCGTGAGGGTTATTCGTTGCTGTGTCATGTTCATTGAACGAGGTTATCACCTCATCCAAGTCATTTCTGGTTGTTGATTTATTTAATCCACTAAACTTAGCCATATTATACTATCCTCCATTCTGTCCCATTGTATATCAGTTTATACTCTAGACCTTCTTCATCTAACTCTACTGTATCGTAGGTCATTACCTTTTTACCATTACCGTCTATTGTACAATTATTAGTATCAAAAGTACCTTTACTATCTGTAACATATATTGTATCTCCATTAACAGGATCTGCAGGCATAGTCACGGTAACTTCAGCATCTGTAGTATCTACAAATACATAGTTCCTTGCTTCGGCAGTGATATCTGCAGTAGTGTTCGAGTACTCATACACTACAGTATCTATATTGACATCTGCTGACCCATCAAAACTAACCGTTCCTGTAACCTTCCCTGTCAACGTGACATTAACAGCAGTACTTAACTTATCTGTAGTAGCCGAGTTACCAGTGACGTCACTACTGATAGTGTCAGGAAGTCTATCATCACTCAGTGTACCTGCACTTATATTGCTCGCATCAGTAGTATCGATATTTTTTACATTATCTAAGTTATGTTCTTTACTATTACAGTCCACGTATACGATACCATGATCTGCATCACTTCTAAGTATCATACCCAAAGTCTGGTAATACCCAGCAGGTTTAGTGGTGGTGAAATCTCCATCACCTTTTGAATATACCACATCCCCTTGACTGAACGCACTAGTATCAATATCAAACAGTATACCTTCGTTAATCACTGTACCGATGTCACCACTAAGTATACCGTCTGAGGCCATACCAATGACCATTTCCGTGTTGTTGTTGACTATTTCAACCTCAATTGCATTATCGGTAGTGTTAAACCCTGTTACTGTAAGTAGATTACCTTTTAGCACATCCTCAGTAGGTTTTACCTTTAAGTGTATATGATTAGCTCCAATAGTATTAGTTATATCATCTACTACCTTATTTGTGAAGGTCATAGTTGCGTCTACCACTGCTGCTCTAGCATCATCGTCAAAGTACTCTTTACCATTAACCACATCATAATCTTTGGTAGTACCGTCAGTCAAGGATATTCTGTAGGTGTCAGTAGCCCCTAGCTGTGCTGGATCCCCAGAAGCGTCAGTAGTTGACTTGAAAGCTATAGTGGATATACTTACCCCAATTTCCCCTTTATCCCCGACACCAAATCTGTTAGCCTCTGACCAGTAATCACCATCGTCATCACTAGTTTTAAAGAATACCACTGACGTAGGTTCTCTGTATTCCTTAACGGATATAGTTACATCCCCATCAAAACTATCTAAACCCTTAAGGGTTATGTCTGTATTATGTACGGTAATAGTTAAACTGTAGGATTCTACATCACCGGTGAATTCGTATAGTGCACTGTCATCCTCATTTAACAGTAAGGATCCAGTAGTCATATTGGATATACTAAGTACATAAGTGAAACGTTTGTTTAGTACTAAGTTATCGTCTGACGCATCCCATGATATACCGTCACTGTCTGGGTTCAAGGTACCATAGAAGTTACTACCGTCCACAACCAATTCTTCTTTGTCTAGATCCCCATTAGTACTAAGGAAGGTATAACCTTTACTTTGGTCATTATAATCGGCTCTGTCTGTATTTATACCTGTAGCGTCAATTTTGAAAGGATCCCCTTTCTCTCCTCTATCCCCTTTAGGAATACCGAGCGATAATTTACCCGCACCGCTATCGTAGCTCGCTGTAGCATCTTCACCCTCCGCCAGAGAACTAGCTTCAGCTGTAAGGCTTGTAAGCTCATCTCTATAAGCTTTTGAATCATCTGCATAGTCACTGGCGTCACTAGCGGATGAGGCTGAATTATCTGCATAAGTACTAGCATCATCTCTGTGAGTCTTTGCTGTATCCATGTAGTCATTAGCATATTCTTTATAATGCTTAGCGGAGTACTTACCAGTATCAACCTCAGTATCTTTTGCTGTGTTAGCGTACTTATCTGCCAAGTCTTCCGAACCTGCTGCATTATCTTCTGAGGTCTTCGCATTATCCTCACTAGTTTTAGCGTTATCTTCACTAGTTTTAGCGTTAGACTCAGAAGTACTAGCAGCATCAGCTGAACCGCTTGATTTTATTGAGTAGTGCTTTGAGGAATACTTACCTGATACTACCTCTACATCTTCATCTTTATTAGCGTATTCATCCGCTCTGGTTTCACTGTCCGCTGCATTATCCTCGCTAGTTTTAGCGTTGTCCTCTGACGTTTTGGCGTTATCTTCCGAACTTTTAGCTGCATCCTCTGAACTTTTAGCGTTGGTCTCACTAGTACTTGCAGCCGATGCACTGTCACCAGCCTTACTGGCATGATGTTTAGAGGAATACTTCCCATCCTCAACTTCAGTATCTACAGCCTCATCAGCCCATTTATTCGCTTTCACCCTAGAAGCCTCAGAAGCATCTGCACTATCGCTTGAATCAGCCGCCTTATTTGTGGCTATGGTAGCGCTATCAGAAGCTTTAGCTGAATGGTGTTTTGCAGAATATTTACCTGCATGGTCTGTTATCTCTTCATCTACGGCCTTATCTGCCCATTCAGAGGCTAAACTCTCCGAGTTTGATGAATTAGTCTCAGACGTCTTAGCATTGTCCTCAGACGTCTTAGCATTCGTTTCAGAAGTACTTGCATTATCTTCACTAGCCTTGGCATTATCCTCCGAAGTCTTAGCGTTATCCTCCGAAGTCTTAGCATTTGTTTCAGATGTAGAAGCAACTGAAGCGCTATCCGATGCCTTAATACTGTAATGTGATGCAGAGTACTTATCAGTCTCTACTTCTACATCCTCAGCTTCACTAGCCCATTTAGCAGCTTTGTCTTCACTAGCAGATGCATTGTCCTCACTGATTTTTGAATTATCTTCGCTAGTTTTAGCGGCCGTAGCACTGTCGGATGCCTTTGTAGAATGATGTTTAGCTGAGTACTTACCTGGTTCAACTTCCTCATCAACAGCTTTGTCAGCCCATAGATTCGCTTTATCTTCCGAAACCTTTGCGTTATCTTCTGATGTTTTCGCATTTTCTTCAGATGTAGCGGCATCATCCCTACTATCGGAAGCCTCTGTCATATAGTCGTTAGCGTACGATGAGTAATGTTTTGCTGAATACTTCCCTGATTCGACTTCCGTACCTCTATCTTCATTCGCCCATTTTGACGCTTTCATCTCACTATCTGCAGATGCATCCTCACTCGACTTAGCTGCGTCTTCTGATGTTTTCGCATTATCTTCTGAGTTTTTTGCGTTTGTTTCAGACGCACTTGCTGCATCGGAATGATCTTCGGCCACTGCACTGTAGTGTTTAGCTGAATATTTTCCTGTCTCTACTTCTGTGTCTTTAGCAGCATTAGCATACTTATCGGCTAAGTCTTCGCTATTAGCAGCGTTATCTTCAGAGGTTTTAGCTAAGTCTTGGCTATCCTTAGCAGCATCACGACTATCTTTTGCTTCAGCTCTGTAAGTAGCTGCTGCACTCTCAGCGTCCTCAGCTGCACTCTTACTGCCTTCCGCTTTGAGGCTATAGTGTTTTGCAGAGTACTTATCGGTTTCTACCTCAGTATCCTCAGAAGCATTAGCGAATAGGTCTGCTTTATTCTTGAAGTCTTCTGCGCTATTCTCCGACTCTTTAGCATTGTCTTCACTGGTTTTAGCATTCTCTTCAGATTCTTTAGCAGCATCCGCCAAATCACTAATATCCCCGACCACTGCCGCTGCTTTTATACTGTAGTGTTTAGCAGAGTACTCGTTGTTATCTACTTCAACATTTTCCCCTGCACCAGCCCATTTCTGTGCCATATCACTAGCTTCTTCGGAGGCTGTAGCACTGGTTGCTGAAGCTACCGAGTTACTAAACGCATGTTTAATATGGGAGTACTCGTCACTATCCCCATCGTTACCAGTCTTAACTAAGTCAGCATTAATTATGTATAAGGCCTTATCTGTTTGTAATTCACCGTAAACTTTACCTACCTTACTGTCTGTATCTTGCAGATCAGTAGCTAGTTCTATTACCTTACTATTTGCGTCCAAAAGGTCATTACCAATTGTAGCTAATTTACTGTTTGCGTCTACTAAATCATCGCCTACTACGTGTAAGATGCTATTATCCGCATCAATATCAGTACCCAACTTGACCAGTATACTATCCGCATCTAACATATCCGCACCAATTGTAGATAACTTACTGCTATCGGATAACAAGTCTTTACCTACTACCTTTATTTTTGAGGTACTACTGTCGTACATATCTGTACCTATAGTGTCGATAGACTCATAATGAGGACTTACCAAAGCTTCTTTTTCCACTACAGTATCGTGTAAAGTTGTCATTTCCAGATACTTTCCACTTTCTCCGTCCTCTCCTAGTAACTCGATATTAATCGCAGAGACGTTACTATTCATTTCAACAACTTCAGAGTGTTTAGTGTTGACATTCATGTTCTTATTGTGTATGTTACTAAGAACGGTACCTTCAGAGCCTATAAGAGGATCCGATCCCCATAACACTCCTTTAATGTCATTAGTTGCCTTATTAGTATTAACTATATTTACTTCTTTATCTTTTATACGTTTCCATATACCACCAGTCTGTCGACTAACCGCGTCCGATGAAGTACTAGCTTCACCAGGAGCGTTTAAGTCATAATCCACCCCACGTATATCTTGTAGGGTATTTATAAAATCTGCCATTTTATTCCTTTATTATATTGTATGATCATTGACACGTGGTCCAAGTCTGTGTTGGAGCATCGAAACAGTCATTTGCTACAGGATGTGGTACACAGTGGATATCATCCATAAACCATTGATCCAAGGCATCTAGAACATCGTCATCCCCTCTGGTAATATCTCGTTCTGATGCACCGTTCTGGTACTCTATAAAATCTCTGAATAGGGTTGTCTCACTAGCATTCATCTTAGCCATACACCCTGTAGTCATAGCTTCTCTAGTTACTTCAATGAAGTGTTTATTAAATATAATAACCTTACCATCCAAACGAGTTTCAACTACATAGGGATCGCTTTCACCGAATAATTCTTTCGTAAGAAATACGGCTGCGGTAACTCTGTCGGATGAAGCAAACGGCATGTAATCAGTAAACATTTTACACCTTTCCTGCACTTGCTAAGTAGGACATGTAAGCATCTACCTTTGAGTTATATGCCTTAATGAGGGTCTCAGCCTCTCTAACATGTGTTGCACTATTATTTTTACTAACGAATGAAGCAATATACCTAGCTATTGGAAACCCTAATTCATCATCAATGTCCAGTACATCTGTACCGTCTTTTGGTAGGTCTGGTTTCCTGACGAATAAGTTACCCGGACCTTGACGTAGTACTGCAGAGTCCTTATTAACTGTGAACAGTTTCAGAGCATCCGCTTCAGTAGCTATCTTATCGTATGCATATGCTAGTAAAGCTAGCTGCTCATCTTCCTTTTTAGTGAAGGCATTATCCCCTATTAACAAGGCATTAACCAAAGATCTTAATCTGTCGTATGTCATTACGTAAGCTCCTGTGTGTTTTATAACTATAATACCAAAGTAGCACTTAATAACTACTTAGGTATAGGAACTGTAAGCATTAACTTGCTGATCCAAGGAATCCCTAGGGTCTAGGTTACCCCAGAAAGGGTCTGTCTTTATACGTGTCCTAGCACAAGTGAGAGGATCGTCAATAGGTTTACTTTCGTATCCAGGGGAAGGGAATAGGATATCCATCATACCTAATTGACTGATAAGGTCAATACCATCATCGTGTTGTGTACCAAACCCTTGGTATGTAGTGTATTTCAATTCATCCATCAACTCCCTCATGTCAGGACTATCTTCAATCTCATTAGGAAACCATATTTTCTTATTTTGGAATAGAGGTAACATCATACGGAATCGCCAATGTTTATTACCGCCCTCTAATCTACTAAGGATACCTTCGGATCCGGGCTTAGCCCCTTTTTGTTTCGCTATTGTAAACCACTCGTTACGTTTGACCATTCTATCCTTTAAAGCTAGTATGTGTGCTTTTTGTTGTCCATCAACCTCGACCCCAACCTCTACCATTGAAGTCAACATTCTATAGTTAGTCACTAACCTAAATAACTCTAAATACTGTTCCTCTAACTCCATCTTTCTCAGTACTAAGTCCAACATAAAGTAGTCACTGTTACTACCAACAGCCCATACAGCAATACCGCTGTAGTCACTCCCTTGTGACCCTGTAGTTGTAAAGTCTGTAGTTACATATATATTGTATTCACTTATTCTTTTAAGTATGTCTACTCTGTTGTACCTCTGTATCATTTGGTCACTAATCATTCTGTCATCATCATTACTAATTCGTAAGTAGTTCTCTTGCATTAGTTTACGCATAGGCATACCATTGCCTCTTTGTTTAGCCCTATAAGCAGTCATGTAGTCTTTACGACATTGTTTGAAGCTATGACGGTCAGGCCATACCGATTTGAACTCCTCTTCAGTAGTATTTTCATCCATATACTTACCTCTAGGAAATACTACAGGAAGCCATGAACCTTCTTCAATTCTACGATATATAGGATCATTCTTTTTATACGGAGTACCGAATGCTACTGCGAAGTTACCATTACCACTAAGGGCTTTAAGTATATCCGCCTCTATGGTTGACTCTATATTGTCAAGTACTGTAGAACTCTCTGCGTCCTTTTCGTTAGGTATCAAATCATCGAATATAGCAAAGTCAGGTCTAGCCAATCCATCCCGTGACCCCCTACCACCAGTAGCAGCACCTAACCCAGTAACGGTTAATGTTCGTTTCATTCTACCTGGAACAGTCTTAGGACTCTGTTTCTCCACTACTACATGTTGATGGTAAGCCTCAATCTCTTTCTTAGTCTTAGGTTTTCTAACGAAGTTAATCTCGTCTTGTACAAGTCTAGCATCCTCCATTAAGGACCTCAAGTACTTGCTTTCCAAATACACCTTACCTATAGTCTCCATAGTAGTTTTAACATTATTACGCATACTGTCTGATATGTATATACCGTAACGTACAGGTCCAAAGTTGGGTACTTTACCTTTAGCTGCCATGTAGAGTATAAAGTATACTACCATTACTGACTTAGCAAACTCCCTTGTACACAACACAACTGTCCTACCTTTTAACTCTTCGAAGTTTATGCCTCGTTCATCAAAGTAGGGCTTTACATTCTCACTCTGGAATATACAGTCCATTAGGAAGTAATGCGCTTTAGGGTTACTGTTCTCTGGCTCTTCTCCAAGCACTAACCTAATGAATAGTATGAAGTCTATAGCATCATCGCTAGGTATGTACCAGTCTAGGTCTAAGTCTACCCAGTCTAACAACTTATCTACTGTTACTACGCCATCTGCGAAGGCTTCTATTACTCCTGTGCTAGTACGAGGGAAGTCCTTCCAATCCATATTTTGCGTATGTTTATTCATATAATACCTCCCCTTTGGTCTTTGTACCAAGGAAGTACCTTAACTCATGTAGGTCTCCGTACTCTTGGGGTATACTTATCATTGAAGGTTCACTACCATCTATACTACATGTGAAGGTAGCAGTCTCCCATAATTCTGGGTTAGTAGGTAGTAGTACGGGTCTACGTTTACCGTTAGTGTATTCCACATTAACTCTAATTACCCTCATCAGCCACCTCCACATCAGTTATAGGCTCTTCTATCATATTAATGTGTACTTTCTGTAACTCACTCACATCCTTACCTTCTCTGAAGGCTTTAGCCTGCATAGCCACTAAGTTACCAATATGGTCTACCATTTCTTGTTGTTGGGCGATGACCGCATCACTAGCTCCTATTTTAAGCTCTACTGACTGTTCTTCTGGCATTCTAAGTACCGTCATTAAGTTAGCAGCAGCCAGATGCTGTACATGAGGACTAACCGTCTGCATCTCTCCATCCGCATTAGGCGCAGCAATACCATTCATTAAGTCTATGTCTTTCTTAACTGCCATGTGAAACTGATGTTGGTACATTAAGCTCACAGGAAGTATCATAGCCTTGTCTATCTCACATACTAGTGGGGAAGCATTATACATGCTACTGAAGTTACTAGTACCTTTTCTAGCGTCTGTAAGTTCTTTATACTTGTCCGGAAATACTATACTCCATGCTTTATTAACACCCATATTACGCTTAAGGTTACAGAATTTAATGGCATTTACTAAGTCTTTAATACTTCTACCCCGACCACCAAGTAAGTGCATGTAACTCATTAAATCTTCTTCTAGCAGTTCCTGAGGCAGATCTACTGAATCTCCCATAGTATTTACTATATGAAGTATATCATCTGTAACTGTAGTACTAACACCCTTAGGCATAGCCTTTAGTAATTCCTCTTTAGTTATATTCTGTCCTGATTCAGGTATCATTCTTGTGTTATGTGGACTATTAGCTTGTAGTAGCTCCTTAGTTGCTTGTGGTTTAGTTGCCATTATTTCATAGCCTCCATGATTGATTCTGTTCTTACCATAGCCCGTACTGCACCACTTATATTATCGGATCCAAGTACTCGAATTCCGTATCTCTGCAGCAGCATTATTGTATGGTCATCAAGAAGTAATGTTTTCTTTTTACTCATTTGTATGTCCTTTATGTGTGTTTTATACGTATATTGTACTATGATAAGCTTAATTTATGATTAATGAATGGAGGAGAATATGGGAATCGAACCCATTACCCTTTTACAGGCCAGGAGTTAGCAACCCCTTTACGTACCTTACGTGCATTCTCCGATGGAGGAGGGCAAGGGATTCGAACCCTTGGGGCTATTACACCCGACTGCTTTCAAGGCAGTTCTCGTAGACCACTTGAGTAGCCCTCCTTATGGTGGAAGCACCTGGATTTGAACCAGGAATGTCGCAATGACGCTAGGTTTACAGCCTAGTGAGATACCAATTACTCGATACTTCCAATGGAGTCCCGTCTCCGACTCGAACGGAGAGTTCTGAGGTTGCAACTCAGCGTATTAGCCTTTCTACTAACGAGACACTGGTACTTGTGGAGAGACTCGAACTCTCACGTCCTCTCGGACACCTGGGCCTAAACCAGGAGCGTCTACCAATTCCGCCACACAAGCATTAAAAAAGGGACCCATCATTTCTGATGAATCCCTCGTTAGAACTTTGATGAGTTTCTAGTTAACCCATTCATCCCACGAGAGATTCTGCCATAACGACAGACTAAGTAGATAACAGTAACTTGATAATACTAATGTACCTCTCATGGTAGCTCCTTTATAATGTTATGGTATTATTGCATGGTTTAGCTTAAATGTAGTTTAATGGTGGACCCATTCCGCCTCGAACGGAAATCTTTTCGGTTATGAGCCGAAGGCATTAACCTCTTATGCTACAGGTCCAATGGTCGAGCCTGCAGGAATCGAACCTGCTTCTCGAGATTTTCAGTCTCGCGATATAACCTTGTTATCCAAAGCTCGGGCTACACTAGAGGGATTCGAACCCCCGACATTCTCGTTAACAGCGAGTTGCTCTACCATCTGAGCTATAGCGTATTATGGATGTAGTAGAAGGATTCGAACCTTCAATCTACAGCGTCAAAGGCTGTTGGCATACCGTTTGCCTATACTACAATATGGTCAGAGTAGGAGGAATCGCACCTCCGTTCCTTGGTCCCAAACCAAGCGTTATAACCACTCTACTATACTCTGTTGGGGCGTCGTACGGGAATTGAACCCGTCTACTTCAGATCACAACTGAAGACTTTAACCGATAAGATAACAACGCCATTCACTAGTTTTCTGTCTTTACGGACATAAAA
>Ga0256827_10000239_pt1 | contig 32377 bp, 33 predicted proteins | sample CV84metaG_FD_185977 | JGI IMG/M metagenome (GOLD analysis project Ga0256827, IMG submission 185977) | Hydrothermal vent microbial communities from East Pacific Rise, Pacific Ocean - CV84 | ecosystem: Environmental > Aquatic > Marine > Hydrothermal vents | place: Pacific Ocean: East Pacific Rise...
CTCTATCTTCAGCATCACTATAATCATCTGCTTCCAATTTCTCATATAATTCTTGAAAACTATCAGAAATATATTTTAAAAATATAAGTCCCAAAACTACATTTTTATACTCGGCTGCGTCTATATTTTTTCTTAGTTTATCTGCTGTTTTAAAAAGTGCTTGTTCAAAATCTTTGTTATTTTCTTTTGCCAATAGGTTTCCTTTTTTTTTGTTTATAATTATATCTTTTTACTTGTATACACAACGACTGTCGTGAGCGAATAGTTTTTGTTAGGTTGTCAATCTTGCCTTTGAAGTGTTAATGTTTTTTGGTGTAACTTTTCAATAAACTCTTTAAAGTGTTCTTTTGCAAGATTTCTTGTTTCCGTGCTAGGAAATACAGGTTTTTCTTTAGGTAACTTATCTTGATTTAATATTCCGAGTGATGCTGAAATATGAATGATTTTATGTCTATATCCAATAAATTGTTGTAAGTTATTTAGGTCTTCACCAGATAATCCAAGTTCACCAAATTTTATATTATAGCCTTGCTTGTAAGCTTCTTTACATTTTTTAAAGCTTTGAAGATAGAGCCTAAACTTCGGAAGTTTTTGGCTTTACATTTGGAGGCTTTTTTGGTTGTTAAGAATAGATAGGAAAATTATTGTATATTTTGTTATGATATTTTTATATCAAGATTAATCAAAATCTTTTAAGTATTTAAAATCTGTTTGAAGCTTTTTCTTTTCTAAAATCTTATCCATCTTAAATAAACTTTCAATAAGTATAACAATTATTGCATCACTCTTATCTTTTGTATAATAAATTTTTTTACCATATTGATAGTTATTTTCCATAGATGGTTTCTCAATTTGATTCCAAATATCAATATCTATATTTTGTTTATTTTCCTGTGCAATTAATTTTATACATAATATTAAAATAATAATAATTTTATACATAATTTATAACTCCATATATAAAAATTAAGAGAATATTCGTTGATATTATTTTAATTTTATTCAGGTAGGATAATTTTCTTTTCCGTACTATTTCTATCTGATTTCTTATCTATTTTATACACTTTCATTGTAAAAGAGGAGCTAATACCCTGCTCCTTTCTTTTAAATTTAATCGGAAAATCTATACTTATTATCCAATCACTCTTATTTATAGCATCAAGAAAATTATAAAAACTTTTGGGAGAGTTTATCTGTGATGTTGTATTGACCTCATAAATAGTAAACTCCTCCTCATCAGCTAATTTCACTTGAGGAGAAAGTGCCAAATGTGAAAAATATTTTTTATATTTTGTTTCAAATTTTTCAGCATTAAAACCATTATTAAATGAGTTAATAATAGCCCTATTTTTTGATTGTAAATCTTCTAAAATTGCTAATTTTGCATTATTAAAATCTTGGTATTTTTTTATTTTTTTCTTCTCTACTTTTAACTCTCCACGTAGTTGTCGATACTCTTTTCCTTTAGGTATTAGAAAATTAAAAGAAAAAACAAATACAAAAAGTAATAAAAAAAGAGCTAAAATTAGAAGATATATATGTGGGCGAGAGATACTATTTTTCTTCATTGTTTTCATCCTTTTGAACCTTTGTTTCATCTATCTCCATATAGTTAGTAGAAACAAAATGTATCCAACCATTATCACTCGGATAAAAACTTGTATATGTAGTGTCAAATATTGAACGTAGAGGTGCTTCAAGCATAAAATTATATATATCTTTATTTGGTGTAATACCATATAAAACTAAACCTTTTTCAAGCAATACAGCTTCAGAAAGAGTAATTCTTGTTGGAATAAGGTCAAACAGATTTGTGATAGATTCTTTTAAAACTTTATTATGTTTATATATTTTTTGAGATAAATCTATCTCATCTCTTAAATAAACTATCTCTTTTTTATAATTACTAATAGATATATCTAAATTAGCTCTTGTTTCTACTATATTGGCTCTTTTTTGAATAAATTTATAATCTCTATACAGTGTAAAACCATAGGTAGTAAATAGCATAAAAAGAGTGATAGAAAAAAAAGTTAGCAACAGTTTAAACTCTGGTGTTAAGACTGTTTTTCTACGAGGTCGGATAAAACTATATTTCATTATTTTAACTCCTCTTGTGCCAATTTTGAAAGGATAATTCCTATATTTAAAATCCTAAAATGTACCGTTAAAAACATCTCCTCTTCAAGATATTGTGATAACCCTGCACCAACACCTGTACTATCTGCTATATAAATATTTTCAAGAAATATACTCTCATATTTTTCATCATTATAAAAATAGTTCACAGCATTTTGAATAAGAGAAAATCTTTGATAATCAACACTAAAAGTATCCTCTTGTGTTACAGGAACTCCGATAGTTGGTTCAGATTCTAAAGAGGCAAAATTATCATCAATATCTTTTGCATCTGAAAATTCATCAATATCATCTAAATCATCTAAATCTTCAATATCTGCAAAATCATCAAACATATCAATATGTTCCATTGCATCAACATCTTCTAAATCAATACCATCATCTAAATCAACATCATATGTTAATAAATTTTCCTCCTCTACACTATCTTCTACATTCAAATAGTTAGCATAAAGTAGTTCAGAATTTCGAAAAATGGTTAAAGATATTTTTTTCTCTTCCAACATTATATAGAGTGCAACATCTTTTATAATCTCTTTTTTAAAAAAAGTTGTTAATATAATAAAAGGTGAAAATAAAAAATCAACACCAATTTTTTTATATTTTGTTTCTAAACTAGATAACTCTTTTTTGGATGTAAAAGTACTCCATTTTTTAGAGATACAAACTATTTTACTATCACTTACATCTTCATAATAGAAATATTTACTTTTTAAACAGGTAGGCATCGCACCTTGCTCAGAAGCATTGTTTAATATAGATATATAGAAGTAAGGAGTTTCATCAATATAATTTGATATAAATCTCTGAATATCTTTATTGAATGATGTTACTTCAAACACTTTTTCTATTTTACTAATTACTCTTTTTTTTGCAATATTTTCTATATATATTATTGTTTTTGTATCACTAATAACAATGTTTACAAATACTTTTATATATAAAGATTCAAATATTTTACCAAACATTATATATCCATCTCTGCTAAGGGATGTGCTTCATTATAGTTTTTTTGTTTCAATGCACTTCCTAATTTTGTATATATTTGTGTTGTAGCCATAGAGGAGTGACCCAATAACTCACTCACATCTACTATTGGCGCACCACCGTTTAATAGTGCTGTGGCAAAGGAGTGACGAAGTTGATGGGGAGTAACTTTTAAGGCTATCTTTTTAAAAACTTTAGTAACAATATATCTTAAACTATTTTCGCTTAATTTTCCTCTATTTTTTTCAAAAAGAAATTTTCTTGAATGATTTTTTTCTAAATAGTTATCAATTAAATCTTTCGTCGTTTGAATTAAAGGAATATCTCTATCTTTATTTCCTTTTCCTAAAACTCGTATCCAAGAAGCTGAGATATTTTCTATCTTTAAATTTGAGAGTTCTGATATACGTAAACCTAAAGTATAAAGTAACATTACAACCAAATATTCCTCTTCATCTGCTTGAGCTAATGCCTCTATGATATATTTATGTGCTATCGGCTTAGGGAGTGTTTTAGCAACCTTCACACTCTCATCAGCTTTTAAAATAGTTTTTATATTGTTATCATTTAAAAAGGTAGTAAAACTTCTTACAGCACTTAATTTTTTCGATATAGTTTTAGCATTAAGATGAACTATATGAATACGATATGGCATAAGATTAAAAATAAGTTGCTGTTTTTCACTCTCTATCTCAATATATTTGAATGCCTCTTTAAGAGCTTCATCATAACTTTTAATAGTCAAATCCGAGTAACCTCTCAGCTCCTCTAAAGACTCCAAAAACTTTACTCTATTGCTATCTATTAACTTTTTCAAGAATACTCTCAAACTTCATATAATATCCATCAGCTGTATTGACTAACTCTTTATCAGTTATCACACTTGATGATAATTTTTTATAAGAATCTACCATTATCCCACACATCAATCTTATCTTAGCTCTATCTTTTTCTAATATAAAATCTTTATTTGCCATCTCTTCTATAACTGTTATATATTTTCTTCCATTTTCAATATATTTTGTATATTTAAGTGCAATAAGAGATTGTGACATAATAGTAGAAGACATACGATTATAGATATCAAGTGCAAATGCTTCTTTCGCTAAAAGCAATGCTTCTTTATACTCCCCTGTTTCAAAATAGTATTTTGCTTGAATCGATTTTTGATAAGATGGATTTAAAACAACATATAAAACCATAAAAATTAAAAGAGAAAAAAAGAGAAGGGAGAATGCTTTACTCTTCATATCGTAATAGCCCCTCTTTTATTAAAATTTTAGCATCTTCAAACTCTATATCACCTATATCTATCAAATCACTAATATAATAATGGATTGTTCCAAATGGTTTAGGAATAATAAATTTATCCCAACTTTTTAACTGCCAAAATGAGGTAGGTTTTATAGAAACTAAGACTATCTTAACATCTGCTTTTTGAGCCATTACAACAATACCATCAGATACATTATGTCGAGGACCTCTTGGGCCATCTGGTGTTATCCCTATATCTGAACCATTTTTTAGCTCTTTTATAGATTGAATTAAAGCTTTTACACCACCTCTTGTCGTTGAACCTCTAATAGTTCCAAACTCAAAAAAACCTAATGTTTTAGCGATAAGGTTTCCATCAAAATGTTCAGATATAAGTAGTTTAACATTAGGCTTTTTTTTATAGTGACGATAAGCATAGGGAATCATCAAAAGTTCTCCATGCCAACATGCCATAATAAAAGGTTTATCTCCTAAAGTTTGAGGAGAATGAAACTTTTTTTTATTGGTAGCATACAGAAAACGTATAAAAAGTGAACCTACAAAAGGAACAACTTTAAGAGCAAATGCTCGGGAATATCTTTTAACCAACTATCTCGCCAGTTAAGATAGTTCTACCAAAATCGCTAATAAGAACATCTCTAAACTCACCTAAAAGTTCCTCTGAACCTTTCACTCGTATAAGAATATTATTATCACTTCTTCCTGCAACATATCCATTTTTATTGAGAGCTTCAAAATAGACTCTAAATGTTTGACCAACATAATTTTCATTTTTTTTATCTATAATCTCATTGTTCAAAGATTGTAAATAGGATAGCCTCTCTGAACCTATCTCATCATCAACAACATTCTCAAAATATTGAGCTTCTGTTTCTGGACGTGAAGAGTATTTGAAAGAAAATATCTGGTCAAATTGAACCTCTTTCATCATCGCAATAGTATCTGCAAAATCCTCATCACTCTCCCCTGGAAAAGCTACAATAATATCTGTACTAATAGTGGCATCAGGAGCCATAGCTCTTAATTTTTCAACACGATTTAAGAACCATTCGCGAGAATATCCCCGTTTCATATCTTTTAAAATTTTTGTAGAACCACTTTGAAGAGGCATATGCATAGATTTACAGATTTTAGGATTTGTGGCAAACTCTTCTATAAACTCATCATCCATATGAAAAGGGTGTGGCGATGTAAAACGGATACGTTCAAGTTTCTCTATCTTACTTAAACGGCGAAGAAGTTCTGTAAAATTCACTTTCTCATGTTCACCTGTAAAACGGCGACCATAATTGTTTACATTTTGACCAAGTAAAAATATCTCTTTTGCTCCACTATCCACAATTCTTTTTGCTTCATTGATAATAATAGCATCAGGAATAGAAACTTCCTCACCACGAGTTTTAGGGACAATACAAAAAGTACAAGATTTATCGCAACCCATAGAGATATTTATAAACCCTTTATAAGGAGATGTACGAAAATCTTTAAACGCAAATTCACTCTCATCATAATTTATATCTATCTCAACAGCTTTATCTTTATGTAAAACTTCACTGATTTTAGAAACATTTCTAGCACCAAGTACAAAATTTACATAGGGTGCTCTTTGAATTATCTCTTTACCAAGATGAGATGCGGTACAACCACAAACACCTATCTTAGCTCCCTCTTTTTTCTTTTTGTTAAAACCACCAAGTTCACTAAAAAGTTTATGAACAGGCTTCTCTCTTACAGAACAAGTATTTATCAAAATAAGGTCAGCTTCCTCAAGAGTTTGAGTTGTCTCATAGCCCTCTTTCTCTCTTAACTCTGCAATCATATGCTCTGAATCACGAGTATTCATAGCACAACCTAATGTTTCGATAAATAATTTTTTGCTCATAATTTCTCTTTACTGCTTAGTTCATAATATGTACTTGATACATATATTCATTGTCAGCAAGACCAAATTTCACTTCACTCATATAAAAACTTTTTCCTTTTGATTCGAAATGGTCTTGTAACTCTAAAAGGTCTTTATGTTGATTGTCTTTATCAAAATAAAATATTACACTATCATCTTTTTCAACACTAGCTTCTATCTTAGCTAATTCAGCTTTTTTTGGTTTTACGTCAATATCTGTTCTTGCAAATAATAAATTCATACTCTATCCTTAAATTATATATAAAAAGTTTTGCATTATATTCTATTAGTACTAAAAACATCTTTAATAGGATTTTTATTACTATTTGAATATAATAGTGAACTTCATAAGAAATCCCCCCAATTATCATTACATATATTTTTTGTGAAACAACCAGAAAAGGAACTTAAACAATGGAAAAAATTTTAGATATTGCTGAAGCTATTGCACATGAAAAAGGTCTTCAACCAGAAAAGGTTCTTGAAGCTTTAAAAACTGCTTTTGTACAAACTGCCAAACGAGTTATAAACCATAAATTTGCATTTGAAGCAAATATTGATGAAGAAACAAAAACTATTAATCTTATTCAAATAATTACTGTTGTTGATGATGAAGATGATAGATTGTATGATGATTCTATCGCTCCTGCTTATATTGCACTTACAGATGCTAAAGAGTATGACGACCAAGTAGAACTTGAAGACCAACTTCAAGTAGAACATAATTTAGAAGAGTATGGACGTACAGGTGCTTCTCAACTTCATAGAGAGATAGAGTTTCATATTCAAAGACTTATAGAGGATGATGTTTTTGAAAAATATCAATCAAAAATAGGTACTCTTGTTTCAGGTCGTGTAATTCGAGTTGATGCAAAAAACTCTACTTATATAGAAGTAGATGAAGTTCGTGCTATTTTACCTATGAAAAGTCGTATTAAAGGTGAAGTTTTTAAAGTTGGTGACCATATAAAAGCTGTTGTTCGTCGTGCTACAATGGATAAAGAGCATGGTATGCAGATAGAGCTTTCACGTACTACTCCTAAATTTTTAGAAGCACTTTTAGCACTTGAAGTTCCCGAAATTAACGATGGTTCTGTTCTTATAGAAAAATCTGCTCGTATTCCAGGGGAGCGTGCTAAGATAGCTCTTATATCAACTCATCCACAGATAGATGCTGTTGGTGCAACAGTTGGTGTAAAAGGTGTTCGTATCAATGCTGTAAGTAAAGAGCTTATTGGTGAAAATATCGACTGTATTGAGTACACATCAATTTTAGAACTTTTTGTATCACGTACAATGAGTCCAGCTATCATCTCTCATGTAGAGATAGTTACAAATGATGAGGGTGAAAATGAGAAAGCTATCATAACTTTACCATCTGACCAAAAATCTAAAGCTATCGGTAAAAGTGGTATAAATATCCGTCTTGCTTCAATGCTTATAGGTATGCACATAGAGCTTGTTGAAACAGATTCAACAACAAATGAGCAAACAGGTGAGATAGAAGAGGTTAAAGATGGAGTAGATGCACTAGAAGCACTTTTCAACTAAAACTTTTTTTAAGTATCTTTTTGATAGACTTCTACTCTTTCAAAAAGATATATGTTCGGGTAGCTCAGGGGTAGAGCACTTCGTTGACATCGAAGTGGTCGGAGGTTCAAATCCTCTCTCGAACACCATTATTTTAAATACTAACTCTAATTTCACTGACCATCCAAACAACTATTTTTATATAAAGGCTCTATTTTGTTCTTTGAATATTCTCTCTATTTTATCACAACAACTATACTTTCGACTATCTTTGCCATAGCAGGATTAGGTTCTGCTGTTGCACTTGTTCCTACCCTTAACATCGTTGGTTTATCGTTTGATATGGCACGAGTTAGTGGACTTTTTGTAAACTCTATTACTACTATTACAACCAGTATTTTAAATCTGAAAAAAAAGCTTTTTGATATGAATTTTGTAGCACCACTCGCTATAAGCTCTCTTATATTTGCTTCTATTGGAGCAAAGATTTCTCTTATGATAGATACTGCGATTATTAAAACTATTTTTGGTATTACTCTTATTGTTATCGCTTCAATGATTCTCTTTTTTAAACAACCAAAAAATAAAAAATTTGTAGGTTCTAAAGCTATTCTTATATTTACAGGTTCTATTGGAGGATTGTTTTCTGGATTTTTAGGTATTGGAGGGGGGTCTATCATATCCCCTATTCTTTTAATGTTTGGCTATGATATGAAAAAAATAGCAGTAGGAATATCTTTTGTTATTCCCTTCTCTTCGATTGTTGCCTTTGGAAGTTATGCTACGGTTTTAGAGTTGGACTATAATCTTTTAGCTGTTGTTGGAGTTGGGGCATATATTGGAGGGATGATTGGGAACTATCTGTTACATTTTAAAGTTTCATCTCAAATGATAAAAAAGATTTTAGCGATTGCTCTATATATTATTGCTATTAAAATATTGTTTATCTAACAGAGATTATAAAGGTTAAGAGTTATTCTCCTTTATAATCTCACTCTTTACAAAAAGTAAATTTTTATAAATATCTTTTAAATCTTCTAGTTTTGTACTATCAAAATTTTGACTCACAAAATATTGATATTTATTCACTCCTAATTTTTCTAAAATGACAAAATTCCAAATAGCACCGACTATATAAGCCCCTCGTATAGTTTGCCAATTATTTAGTTCAACCCCTGCTATCAGTTCTGCTAAAAGTTGTGATTCTGGGTAACCATCAGTTTGTCCTTTTTTGAACTCTTGTATAAAAAAATAGGGCTTTTTACTACGAATAAGACCTTTTGATACCACAAAATCTGTTGTACCTTTAAGGATAAACCTATCTGTTTCATATCTCAAGGCTAACTCATAAAAATCTCTAAACTGATTTTCAAAAGATTTGAATTTTACTAAATTTAAAATAGGTATAATGAGATTAACTTTTAAATCCTCTTCACTATAATCATATACCAAATCTTGATTTTCTAATATTAGATTTTTTAAAAACTGCTCTATATCATTTTTTATATCTACGCTATTACTAAACCAATTATCAAATTTTGTTCTATCTATCTCTTTTTCTATATCTACTAAAGTTTCCAATTCACTAAATTTTATTTTACTAAAACTATATGTAGGAATAGCATCAACTGCTACCCCTTTGAGCTTTTTAATCTCTTTTTCTAACTCTTCTATCTTTTCTAAAGTTGTCATTATCCCCTCTTCTACATAACACCTGATTCGAACTGTTCACGCATTCTTTGCTTTTCAGCCTCTCTTTTTGATTTACTTGCTAGTTTTTCATGATATTTTTTTACATCAAAACCAAAAGCTATCAAAATAGGTGAAGCAACAAAGATAGAGGAATAAGTCCCTACAACTACACCTACTAATAGTGTAAATGCAAAGGAGTGAATAATCTCTCCACCAAATAAAAACAGTGTAAACACAACAAAGAAAGTTGTAAGAGATGTTAAAGTTGTTCGTGCTAATGTTCTTGTCACAGATTCATTTACTATCTCTGTTAAATCTGTATTTTTAGATTTTGAGATACCTTCACGAATACGGTCAAAAACGATAATAGTATCATTGAGTGAATATCCTAAGATAGTTAAAAGTGCTGCTAAAACATCGAGATTTACATCAAGTCCAACAAGTGTAATAGCACCTAACGCAATAGAAACATCATGTATAAGTGCAAGGATAGATGCAACTGCAAATCTCCACTCAAATCGAAAAGCTACATATATTAAAATCCCTATTACTGCTAAAACAAGAGACATTAAACCCTTCTCTTTTAGTTCAGCACCAACTGTTGGACCAACTATATCTACACGACGAATTTCAAATGTTCCTGTACCTTTGAGTGCTTCACGAGTCACATCACCAACATCTGTACTTACATTTCCTGTTGAAGTTTTCATACGAATAACAACCTCATTTGGCGAACCAAATTTAGTTATAGTTGCTCCACTAAAAACAGTATTTGTTTTTAGCTTTGCACGCATCTCATCGATAGGAGCTTCAGTATCATATTTGACTTGAACAATAGTCCCACCTGCAAAATCTACACCATAGTTTAGACCTTTTGTTGCAAGAAGTGTATATGATATAAGAAGCAATGTAAGTGAAACCATCATCGCTTTTTTAGATTGTCCCATAAGATTAAAGATTCTTGTATATTTAAAAAATTCCATAATTATCCTTTAATCCCAAACCATAAACGGTTGTTTTTACTTTTAGAAATCACACCCTCTAACATCTGATAAATCCCGTGTGTACCAATAATAGCTGTAAGCATAGAAGCTAAAATACCGATACTCATAGTGATAGCAAAACCTTTTATAGCACCTGTTCCATAAGCATATAAAACAGTTGTGGCTATCAGTGTTGTGATATTTGCATCTAAGATAGCTCTCATCGCATTACTATAACCATCATTGATAGCTTTGTGCATAGATTTACCCTCATAAATCAACTCTCGAATTCTCTCTGAGATAATTACATTGGCATCCACGGCCATACCTACGGTTAGTACTATACCTGCCATACCAGGGAGTGTTAAGGTAGCACCAAAAAGACTCATAATCGCAAGTATAATAAATAGATTTGCTATAAGTGCAATATTGGCAATAACTCCAGCTAAACCATAATAAACAATCATAAAAAGAATAACAAGAACAAAACCACCTACAAGAGCGATAAGACTTGATTTGATACTATCTGCACCTAAGCTAGGACCAACTGAACGTTTTTCCATAAGATATATAGGTGCTAAAAGTGAACCTGAACGAAGAGCAATAGCTAAATCTTTTGCTTCCATTACAGTATAGTTTCCAGATATTTGTCCACTTCCTCCACCGATACGTTCATTAATGTTTGGTGCTGAATAGACTTTACCATCAAGAACAACAGCAAGACGTTTTCCAACATTGTTTCCTGTGAACTCACCAAATATTTCTGCACCCTCTGCATTTAATTTAAAATTAATAAGAGGTCTGTTGTTTTTATCGAAACCCATTGAAGCATCTGTAAGCATTCCACCATCTAAAATAGGAATTTCTCGTACAAGATATTTTATCGCTGGATTTTTAGCACTTTCCAATATAATATCACCATACTCACTAGCATCTGATTTACTCATATTATAAACACGTGCTGACCTATCTTCATCCACTGCCATTAACTCTAGTTTTGCTGAACGAGATATAAGTTCTCTTGCTCTTTGTTCATCCTCTTGAGTTTTAATTCCTGCTATCTCAACAAGAATTTTTTCAGCACCTTGTCTAGCTACAACTGGTTCAGCTAAACCGAACTGATTTAAACGATTTCTAATTGTTTCAATAGCTTGAGAGATAGACTCTTTTTCTACTTTAGCTTTCTCTTTTTTTGTTAAAACTAAAGCGATTTGCTCTCCATTTATAGTTACTAATGAACCCTCAATCTCTTTAAGGTATTTTTGAACTTTAGGAATCTCATCTGTATCTAAAACATTAAATACAACACCATTTTCATCAAAAGAGAAATTATCAACTAAAATTTCATTTCTTTGAGTAAAACGTTTAATACTTGATGCGATAGATTTTATATGAGATTTAACTGCTTCTTCTGTTTTTACACCCAGAAGCATATGCAGTCCACCTTGAAGGTCAAGACCTAGTGTTATCTTCTTGCCCTCTTGTGTTTGCATAAGAGATGGCATAGAGAAGAAGATACCAAAGATGATTGCGAGAATAAAAATAACTATGCGATAATTAAGCTTCATCCTCGTACTTTCTTGCGATAGAATCTTTTGTAATTCGAGTGATTACATCATCATTCATTTTTATACTTAAAAATTTCTCTTCAACTTTATGAACTACAACAATAAAACCACCATTAGTTACGATTTTATCACCTTTTTTAAGAGAGTTAATCATCTCTTCTCTAGTTTTAGCCTCTTTTTGTTGAGGGCGAATAATCACAAAATACATAATTGCAATTAAAAATACGAATGGTAATAATTGAGATACAATAGCCATTATTTAACTTCCTTTTATTTATAGAATATATGTGATTATACATCGTTTATGCTAATGAAAGATAACGATATAGGGATTTTATATCTATATCCAACTGTTAGACCACAAGCAAAGTTTTTTAGTTTTTGGTTGCTTATAAATTATCATTTTCAAAACAAAGAGTCTATTAATAAAAAATCATATATACTAAAAAAAAGATTACAAGGATATACAATGACAATGTTAGTAAAAGTATCACAAAATGCTAGAACTCAAACTATCCAAATACCAAAAGAGTATAAATTAGAAAGTGATGAAGTCTATATAGATAAAATCGGAGATTCTTTAATCATAAAACCAAAATATAAAAATCATTGGGATAGTTTTTTTGATACTCTACAAGATATAGATAGTTCCAATTTTTTGAACAATAGAACTCAACTTCCAGTACAAGAAAGAGAGATGTTTTAATGCTTTATATGCTTGATACAAATATATGTAGTTATATTATCCGAGAAAAACCACTTTATATAAAAGATAAATTAAAAAAAGTCGAATTAGAACACAAAATAGCTTTATCTAGTATCGTAGTATCTGAGCTTTATTATGGTGCTAAAAAGAAAAATAGCTCAAAACTTTCTAAAATAGTATCTAACTTTATAGATAATTTTTTAATATATGATTTCGATAAAAGTAGTGCAATTGAATATTCAAAAATAAGAAGTAGTTTAGAATCAACTGGAAATATTATAGGTTCAAATGATTTATATATAGCTTCTCATGCATTAAGTTTAGATGCTATTTTAGTAACAAACAATACAAGAGAATTTCAGAGAGTACAACACTTGAAACTTGAAGATTGGGTATAAATTTAAACTATATGAAAAATATAAAAGTAGAGATAACCCTCGGTATACTCACGGCACTCCTCTTTAGTGGATTTATATATTTTGAGGAGTATTCACTTACAAATAAATTTATAAATACTCTTTTTGGTCTTAGCTCTTTAGCACTTTTTCTATACATACCCAAACGCTCTATCTTGATAGCTGGATTTTTGATAGGTTTTTTATGGTTTTACTGGATAGGATATAGTTTTAAATATCAAGATGTTGGCTATATGACACCTATTGTTACCATAGGATTTGGCTTTATATATCTTCTCTTTTTTGCACCTTTAGCAGTTACAAATAAACCATATATTCGAGCAATATTACTTTTTTCTCTTAGTTTTTTTGAACCTTTTGATTTTAACTGGTTACAGATAGAGCTGATATTTGTAGATAGTTATATTGGTATTTTCAAATACCAACTTGCATTGGTTCTTTTTGCACTCTCTACTCCCTCTCTTTTAGATGGAAGGTTTAAATACACTCCTCTCTTAACTCTTCTTCTAGCTCTTAACTTTTCAACTCCTCAAAAAAAAGAGATGCCCCTTAAAATAAAGCTGGTAGCAACAGAGATAAAACAGGAATACAAATGGAAAAGAGAGGCTTTACGACCAACTATAAACTTAATTTATAAAGAGATAAATAAAGCAATATTTCAAGGATATGATGTTGTTGTCCTCCCCGAATCAGTATTTCCTCTTTATATGAATAGAAATATCTCTCTTCTTAATAGTTTACTTACACTATCAGAAAAGATAACTATTGTCGCGGGAGCTTTATATCGTGAAAAAAATTTAAAATACAATGTAACATATATGTTTCAAAAGGGAAACTATCAGATAGCTAAAAAGGTAACACTTGTTCCATTTGGAGAGTATATTCCTTTGCCATCTTTTGCAAAAAAATTTATTAATGACCTCTTCTTTTCTGGTTCATCTGATTTTATTGGAGCAAAAAAACCAACTGATTTTATGATAAAAGGTATCAAGTTTAGAAATGCTATATGTTATGAAGCAACCTGTCAAGAGATATATGATGGTGATGTAAAATATGTGATAGCGATAAGTAATAATGCTTGGTTTACTCCATCGATAGAACCAACATTACAAAAACTACTTATGAAATTTTATGCACATAAAAATAATGTAACAATATATCATAGTGCAAATATTAAAGGAAGTGGAGTTATTTAAGTAGAGAAAAAATTTGAAGGGAGGAGAGAGTTTTACAAAACTCTCTCAAAGGATTAGTCTTTATTACCTCTATATCCACCTGAGCTTCTACCACCAGAACGGTTTCCACCACTATTAGAACGATTTCCACGGTAACCACCACCATTTCCACCTGAACGGCTTCTATTTCCACGATAATTCCCACGACCACGACCTCTACTATTTCCACCTCTTTGCGCACTACGAGCAAGAATAGCATCTATTTTATCAGCAGGAATACCAATATTATTTGGTCCTTTAATCTCTTGTTGGTCAAGTAACATAGAGATAAGTTTATACATAATTTGCTCTTCATCTATATCTTCTTTAAGTCTATCAAGAACTTTATGTGCCTCATCATATATCTTATGCTCTTCAACTTTCCCTACAAGTGTATCGATAGTTGATTCTCTTAAATCATTTTTACTTGGAACAAAAGCATGAGCCATTGATGTTCCAACTTTTTGTTTGATTTTTTGAAGTTCTTTAAACTCTAACGGTGTTAAAAGTGTTATAGCTTTTCCTTTAGTTCCTGCACGACCAGTTCTACCAATACGGTGAACATAAGACTCTGGGTCAAAAGGAATATGATAGTTAAAAACATGAGAGATGTTATTTACATGAATACCACGAGCAGCAACATCAGTAGCAACGAGAACTTTTACAGAGTTAGATTTAAACCCTTTAATAACAGTTTCTCGTTGACGTTGTTCCATATCTCCATGAAGACCATTTGCTAAATAACCAGCATTTGAAAGAACATTTGAAAGTCTATCTACTTCCGATTTTGTTCTACAAAATACAACTGATTTTTTAGTAGTTTCACTATCCATTAAACGGATAATAGCATCATCACGTTCACTTTCATCAATAACATAATAAAGTTGTTCAATATCTGAATTTGTAGTTTCACCTTTTGTAATAGAGATAAATTTAGGGTCTTCTAAAATTCTACTAGCAAGTGTTTTAATCGGTTGAGGCATAGTAGCAGAAAAAAGAAGTGTTTGACGGTTTGTTGGAAGATAAGAAAATATCTCATTAATATCATCTAAAAATCCCATATCTAGCATCTCATCAGCTTCATCTAAAACAACCATAGCTGGAGCAAAATTGCTTAACATATTTTTTTTCAATATATCTAAAAGACGCCCTGGTGTTGCTACAACAATATTTGCTCCACGCTCGATTAAATCTAATTGACGTTTATATGAGCTACCACCATAGACAGTTACTGTTCGAACACCTAAGTTTCTACCATATTTAAAAAGCTCATCTGAAACTTGAGTTGCAAGTTCACGTGTCGGTGTAATAACTAAAACTTGAACACCAGCATTTAGTTTCATCATACTTATAGCAGGAAGACCAAATGCAGCTGTTTTACCTGTACCAGTATGTGCTTGTGCTACCATATCTTTACCAGCTAATACAGATGGAATAGCTTCTGCTTGAATAGGGCTTGGTATTGTAAAACCAGCATATTTAACAGCTTGAAGCACCTCTTTTTTTAAGTTTAAATCATCAAATGTTATTGTTACTAGCTCTTTTTCTACTTCTTTTTGCGTTTCATTTTGTGCATTTTCTTGCATCATAATCCTTTGTTATCCAAGGAGATGATACAAGTTTGCATAAAATACAAAGCATCTTCCCCTCAAAATATTTTTCGAATTATATCTAAATTATTATAAGTCTTAATTTAAGTTGATTAATTATTTACTTTTTTTAGTTAAATGTAACCACTACACAAAATATAAAAGAAGGATTATATTCTCTTTTTAGAAATTTTAATAATAGTAATATCATCCTCATAACTATTATGATTGATGATTTTTCTTGCTTCTTCAAGTTTTAAACTATCTTTTAAAATAAGCTCTGGAGTGTAGAACGATAACTCTTCATCTATATCCTCCACCAACCCATCTGTATAAAAAAGTAATTTATCCCATTGAGAGTTAATAGTTGTAATATTTGGAATAAGAGAAAAGTTCATAAAGGGTAAATTATTTGCTTTATATTTTGTAATTTTATCTTCACTTTGTAATAAAAATGGATATGTCCCTCCACTGATAAAAGAAAGTTCATCACTATCCGCTTGAATATTTATCATCGTATAAGAAAGTTGTTCTATATCCCCTAAAAATTTTTGAATAATTGGAAATAATTTTTCTATCAATTCTTGAAAATTGACTCCAGAGTGTATTAAACTTACTATTGTTGATGAAACAGCAAAGATAGTAAGAGCAGGGGATATACCATGACCCTGTCCATCTAAAATATAAGCTAAAATCGAACCATCTTCCAGTTTTTGAATAGAATAGAAATCTCCACTTAAAATATCAGATGCTTTATAAACAATATCTGTTCTATAATTTTCATCATCTATCAGTGCATTTGAGATAGTCAAATCTAACTTCTCTTTCGCAATATTTTCTTGTTGAGTATTGTACTGATAAAGTTTATCTAACTGCTCTTTTTGTTCTATTATAGTATCGTTTAATTCAACTTGAACCCGTTGCTGTTTATCGCTCTGTTTAATAATTCTATCAAGACGTTTAGACTTACGTTTATACTCTTTTACTAATGCCTCTAAATTTTCTTTTAATAAAGAGTAATCATTATTTATAAACTCTTGTACATATTGTATTGTATTATCTTTTTTAGGTTCCATCTATCATATTCCTGAATTTTTTTATTAATAATAATCGGATGATAACATAGAAGCTCTAAATTTTAGCAACTATCTCTCCTCTAATAAGACAACTCTATATCTATCCTTCGATTTGCTTCTCGTCCCTCTTTTGTCCGATTTGTTTTTATAGGTTCCATCTCCCCTTTTCCTATTGCTGTTAAACGCCTAGCGTCAATCCCCTCTATAATGAGTGCTTGTTTGGTGGCTTCTGCTCTTTTTTGTGAAAGTTCTAAGTTCTTAGAGGCTCGTCCAACATTATCTGTATGACCGATTATCTCTACTTGAAAAGAGGGATTGTTTTTTAAAAAATTTCCAAATCTTTTTATCTCAGGAAAGGAACTATACTCTATTTTATCTGAACCTGTTTCAAAATGAATAGCCAATCTTTGACGAAAACTTGTTTTTTTTGCACAACCATATTCATCAACTTCAACACCAAACGTAGTATTTAAACATCTATCTTTATAGTCATATATGTTATCCTCATCTCTATCCTCTGGACATCCTCTTTTTGTCACACTAACTCCAAGAGGTGTTCTTGGACACTCATCGTGTGCATCTGCTACACCATCACTATCACTATCTCTACTATCTTCATAGATATTATATCTTTGTTTTGGTGGATGATAATTTCTATCGACTATCTCTCTATTTTCAATTCCATAAGTTTTAATATATGCACACCCCTCTTTATCTACATTTGAACCTCTTGGTGTACGTAAACATCTATCAAATTTATCTATGACACCATCATTATCACTATCTTTATATACTTTTTTTTCTCTCTTTGGTCTAGGTGGAGTTTCTAAAACATAAAGTGTAATCATCACTCTGTTAGAAAGTTCTTTCCCCTTTTGTGTAGAATCACTAAAAGCCAAATCATCTCCACCTCGATAATCAACAACAGTAATCCGACCATTTATATGGTTTTTAATCATAATTTTTTGAATAATAGAAGCATATTTTGTACTTTTAAGTTTAGAATCCTCTTTTGTAAGACAAGATGTAAACATATTACACACATATTTAGCATAAGTTTTTGATTTGACTTTTACCTCATTTTCATCTTCTGTAATAGCATTTGTATGCCCAATAATAGAGACTCTTATACTATCTGGGGAGTTTGCATAAGTTTTAATTTTTCGTATGATTTTTCGTAAAATTCCAACTGAATTTGAATCTACTCTATCCCCTTTAAAACTAATCATATCAAAACGAATAATCTCTTTAAAATCACTATCAAAGAAAAATTCTCTTTCATTTTCTCTCTCATCACTACTCTCATATAGAGATGCGTTTAAAGAACTAAAAAGTAAAAAAGATAGTAAAAAAGTGCTAAATATATTTATCATTCTATGCAAAGCCTACCTTGAAAATATAACTTCAACTCTACGGTTTAGGTTACGTCCAGCTTTTGTATTGTTATCTGCTATTGGATTTCTATACCCTCTTCCATCTGTTGTTAAACGATAAGAAAATACATCCTGTTTAATCAACTCATTTTTAAACCGTTGCGCTCTCTCTTTAGAAATTTTTACATTATATTTATAGTTACTTACAGGGGTTCTACTTGAATAACCTATAATATCTGCAGTAATTGTTGTATTTTTTTTCATAAAAGATGCCAATTCTAAAATTTTCTTCTGAATATTTTTAGGAATATTTCTCCCTAAATTTTCAAAATGCTTAGAAAGAGTAATAACCACAGATGTCGCACAACCATCTCTATCTGTTTTATAATAAGAGGGAACATCTACACAACCATCAGCTTTACTCTCTTGAATATCTGAAGATATATTTAGGTTATAATCATCAGCAAAGCTATCCTCTTGCAATAACTCTTCACGATTTATACTATTCTCTTCAATAAAACTTGGAGCTATAATTTCAGCCTTTTTAACAACTTTTTTTCTTGTTGAATGCTTTTTAATGATAGGTTTTTTCTTTATAACTATCTGTTTAGAATGCACAATATTTTTCTCTTTTTTAATAGGTTTTATCGTTGGAAGAACTATATGATTATGTTTTTTATACTCTATCATTTTTTTTATTCTTGCTGAAAATTTATCTATCTTTTTACAACCATAAGGCATAATATTATTTTCTAAAACAGAGTTGTCACATAGGTCTTGATTATCTGAAATATTGTCATTATCCACATCAAATTTTACTAAATCACTATCTAAAATTGTTGTTTTTTTATGTTCAGTAAAGAGATTAACTCTTGCTGTAAAATCTTGATTTCCCACTATCTCTATAAAAAGACGACCTGTTGCATTTAAAATTTTATATTTTGCTAACAGTGAATCATACTCTGCATTGATTACCGATTTTTGTGCTTCTATCACATCATTTTGAACTAAAAGAAGTTCTATTAGAGAGCGACTTCCTTGAGAAAACTCCTCTTGATAAAGTGTAAATGCTTCTTCTGTTGAGAGAGAGTAATCTCTTAAATCTTTTAGTTGAGCATTAGTCATATCATATATACTCCATCCCATATCAACATCTTCAATAATTTTACGTTTCAATGCTCTACCCTTCTCTATCTCTGCATCTGTTATACTTATATATTTTTGAGCATTTGCACTATCTGCACCACCGTTATAGATGTTATAATTAAAAACTATCTTTGCTTGAAATCTATCATCAGGATTAGTATAAATATTGTTTTCACTACTATCTACATAGTTTTGTGTTAATTCTAAATCTAATGTTGGATAAAAATCTTTTGTATGTGCTTTTCGTAAAGCTTGTAAAGATTTTACTCTATAACGATTAACTAAAAGAGCTGGATTATGGTTGATAGCATAGAGTGATGCCAACTCAGAACTTTTTGGAATTTGCACTCTATAATCAGGTTTTTGCATATTTTCAACATCAGGCATACGTCCCGCTATACGTCTATATCTAAACTTTGCTTCTCTTGCTTTTGCTAGTTGTATAACAAGATTTGATTTTGAACGAGAGAGGATTGATTGTATCTTTTTTATCTCTGAAAGTGTGATTTTATCTGCTTCAAAAAGTGTTTCTATCTTCTGATAAGTAATCTCACTCATCTGAACATCTTTCACGGCTATCTTTAAAAGTTCCTCAAATCGTAAAACATCAAGGTAACTTTTTACCATAGAAAATGTGATAGCATTTGATGTTGCCAGATATTGATAAGCCGATACTAAAATTTTATATTCAGAATAATCTATTCTATTTTTTGTTCCAAAACCATTAAAAAGATTTTGAGTAAGAGTAAGGGAAGCTTTATAATTATCAAAACTATCAATATCATTATCGGCAGATATATTTATATCATTTATAAATCCTGATGATTTATTAAAACCAAAAGATGCTTTCAAATCAATAGTTGGATAATATTGAGATTCTATCATACTTAAATCTTGTTGAAAAGCTCTATATCTTCTAAGTTTCTCTTTGAGTTGAGGGTTACTATCTATAACCTCAACAACTGCTTTTTTTATTGTTTGTGCAGAGAGATTTGTAGTAACTAAAAGATAGATTATTCCAACAACACTAAAAATATTTTTGAACACGAAAATATCCCTTTTTTATAATATATATTTTTTTGTATTATATCAAATAGTTTTGATTTTATCTCTTTAAAATTTCTATTTATTTATAAAGCCAAATAACCATAAAGGAATAATATTTTCATATCCACTCTCTATATCATCTCTTACAACAAAAGAGTGTTCTAAGTTTTTAATCTGTTTATCTCCTTTAGATGCCCCACCTACTTCAAAAATATATTTATCATCTATTATAAAATCACCTCTATCGTCATAGTGAATTCTATACAAATGATTTAATTGAGATATAAAATAACTCTCTCTTAATGAACCAATATTAGGTTGTGAACATAAAACATAAAAAAGATTAGGATTGTTTAACAGAATTTTTGATGGTTTATTTAATCTTTTATGATTATTTGGTGAGTCTATCATATTTATTAAATCTCCCTCCTTCATATATGTTAAATATTTGGAAAGTGTTGCCCAAGATATATCAGTGTCTTGACTTAATTTTGCTTTACTAATTTCATAAGGAGAGGTAACACATAACATTCCTAAAACTCTTTTTAAGATATGCTGTTTTGAAGGGTCAATATTGAAAATAGTAGCTAAATCAGACTCTACTGTTACATTAATAACATCAAATAACCTTGCTGGATAATCACGAATAGATTCTTTAAAAAAAGGATATGCTCCATAACGAATATACTCAGAATAGAGTTCTAAGGGTTTCAACTGTTCAAGTATCTCAAAACTTATATCTTCATGATTTTTTAATAACTCTTCTAAAGTATATGTCGGCAATTCTATCTTATATTTGAGTGATATAAACTCTCTTAAAGACATTGGAGGAAGGTAATGTAATGTAGCTCTTCGAGATAAATCAGCACTTTCATGATGCAAAATTATTGCTGAAGAACCTGTAAAAATAACCTGAATATCTAAAAAATCATACATAGATTTGATATGTGTAGTAAAAGATTTTGATTTATGAATCTCATCTATAAGCAATAATTTACCACCATATTGTTCAAATTCAGTAGCAATGTCAAAAAGATTTTCTCCTGCCATAACAGGGCTATCACAACTTATATACAATATCTGACTTGCTTTATATTCAGAGTTCTTTGCATACTGATGTAAAATAGTAGTTTTACCTGAACCACGAGCACCCTTAATACCTATAACTTTTGTATTAAAATCAATTTTGTTATATAAATCTCTATAAAAATTAGCTTGTTTTTTAGCTAACCAACTTTTAGATAATTTTTTTAATATTGGTTTCATATAAACTCTTTTTAGACATTTTACTATAAAATAATTTTAATAGCAAATAGCAGTTTAATATAAACTCAATTTCATAGCATTTTCAACAATCCAACACACTCATTTGCTATCTCTAACTCTTCATCTGTTTTAATAACTAAAACATTTAAGTTCTTAAACATCTTACTATCCATCACTCGCTCTCTTATATATTGAGAGTTTTCTCCTATACCTCCAGTAAAAACTACACTATCAACATCACCAAGTATTGCCATATATGAACCTATATATTTTTGTAAACGATGTACCATCATATCTATCGCTAATTTTGCTTTACTATCTTCTGAATTAGCTATATTTCGCACATCATTATCTCCACAGATACCTAAAAGTCCTGAATGTTTATTTAGCTCTTTATCTACCTCATCAACACTCATTCCTAACTCTCGTATCATATAAAAGATTATAGCAGGGTCTATATCTCCACTTCTTGTTCCCATTATTAGACCCTCTAGCGGAGTAAAACCCATAGAAGTATCTATACTTTTTCCATTTTTTATAGCACAAACACTTGCACCATTTCCAAGATGAAGTGTTATAAGATTTAAGTTTTCTCTCTCTTTTTCTAAAATCTCAGATGCTTTTTTAGATACAAAAGAGTGTGATGTTCCGTGAAAACCATATCTTCGAATACTATTTTTTTCATAAAATTTAAAATCAAGAGCATATATAAAGCTCTCTTTTGGCATTGTTGAATGAAAAGATGTGTCAAATACTGCTATCTGAGGTATATTTGGTGCTTTTTGAGTTGCTACAACTATACCATCTAAATTAGCTGGATTGTGAAGAGGGGCTAAGGGAGAGAGCTTTTGAATTGTATCTATAACATTAGCATCTATCAGTGTCGCTTTTTGAAACTCCTCTCCTCCATGAACTACGCGATGCCCAATAGCATCAATAGAGTTAAAATCGACATCTATACTCTCTAAAGCTTCGTGATGGTTCTTAAATCTTGCTCCATTTTCAGCAATATTTTCTATAAGTTCCGATTGTAAAATCTCTTTTGTATCCATATCAAAAAGTTTAAACTTTAATGATGAACTTCCTGCATTAATAACTGCTACTTTCATATATTATCCTCTACTTACAATAATGTGTTAAATTTAATCTTTAGTATGATATTCTAACTATACTAAAAGTTCAGATAAGGATATAAAAGATGTCGATGACACCTAAAGAGTTGATGATAAGTAGATATTAAGCTTTTGTAAAGATGGATTGGCAATATCTTGTTGATACCTCTCTTCATCAAACATTACAAGATTTACAAAACCCATCCCCTATTGAGTGGTTAAAACTGGATGTTATAGATAGTTATGATAATTTTGTAGAGTTTAAAGCCTATTTTAAAGAAAATGAAAAAGTTGGTGTACTACATGAAAAAAGTAGATTTTCTAAAGTAGGAGATAGTTGGAAATATGCTGATGGGGAACTATTTAATTCAAAAATAGAGAGAAATGAAAAATGCCCCTGTGGTAGTGATAAAAAATTTAAAAAGTGTTGTCTGTAATGCAAAATGATAATTTTATTGTAGATACCATCCAATCTTTAGCACATCCTATTCTAATTATTAAAAAAGAGAAAGAGGAGTACTCTAAACTTTATTCAAATATATCGATGGATACACTTTTAAAACCTCATCAAAAAACAGAAAAGCTAGAACTTGAAGAGGAGTTACTCACAGCCCTCGAGGTATATGAAAAACAGGAAAACAAACAATATACTATCCAAAATGTTACGATTTTCAATAGTCTCTATACTCTTAATTTCACAAAAACAGATAATAATATATTTATTATGTTTGTAGAAACTGATATAAAAGAGGATTTTCATAATATAATGCTTCATGAAATAAATGAGCTTTGTAGCATTATTATAGTTATTTTCAATGCAGATGGAAAGATAATAGATGTCAATGATTGTTTCTTAAATTTTGTTGGTTTAAAAAAGGAAGAGGTTCTTTTAAAAAACTTTTTTGAAACTTTTATTCCCGGAGATATAAAGATACTCAGTAGATATTTTAATGAAATTCTTCTACACAGTACTCATCATCAACATTTTGTGACACCAATGAAAGGTGCAGATAAAAGATATAGAATAAACTGGCAAGTTTCTAAGATTATTAAAAATAATGAAAGTTATATAGTAGCTGTTGGAAGTGATGTTAGTAAGTTTTTAGATGAAAACAGTGATTTGAAACGCCAAATTACGAGCATTAAAGTTGGCTTTAACCTTTTTCCTTTTTCAGTTGGCTATATCAATTCTCAAGGAATATTTATAAAGATGAATACCCGTTTTATGAATATGTTTCAGATAGCAGAATCTACAAATAAGATAAATTTTGATGATATAAAAATTTTAAAAGAGAAGATTGGATTTGATGTGATGAAAGAGCATATTCAATTTATCAAAGAGATTAGTTATAGATTTACGATGGATATAGCAGGGAAACCTACACATCTAAAGATAGATATAAGAATGTTAAGTGGAAAAAAAGAGGCATCAAAGTTCTATATATTAGTTGCTCAAAAAATCTCAAAGTAACTCTCACAAAAAGTGAGAGTTATAAAAAGAGTTAGACTATAAGTCACCCTCATGTTTAGCAAGATACTCAGCAACACCTTCAGTTGAAGCTTTCATACCTTCATCACCTTTTACCCAACCAGCTGGACAAACTTCACCAAATTCATTAGTGAAAATCATAGTATCAACCATACGAATCATCTCATCAATGTTACGACCAAGAGGTAAGTCATTGATAACTGCATGACGAATAGTACCATCAGCATCTATTAAGAAAGAACCACGAAGAGCTACACCACCATCTAAAAGAACATCATAAGCTTTAGAAATCTCTTTTGTAAGGTCAGCTACTAAAGGCATCTTAACACGGCCAATACCACCTTGATTTACTGGTGTTTCTCTCCATGCGAAGTGAGAAAATTGACTATCAACAGATACACCGATAACATTTACACCACGCTCTTTAAAATCCTCTACTTTATGAGAAAAAGCGATAATTTCAGATGGACATACAAAAGTAAAGTCTAATGGGTAAAAGAAAAGAACTGTACCTTTTTCACCATAATTTTCTGATAATTTGAAATCTTCAACGATTTGACCATCTGCTAAAACTGCTGTTGCTGTAAAATCTGGAGCTTGTTTTGTTACTAACATATATATATCCTTGTGTTTTGTTTAATTTATTGATGAAATTTTAACTAAAATTTTATTAACAAAGCTTTCTTGAAAGAAAGTAATTTTTTTATTTATGGTTTATCTGATAAACAATCAACTATCCTATTTTTATTTTAAATTCCTTTTGATATAGTTTATACTAGAATTAGTAAATCATACACAAAGGAATAAGACAGATGTCTAAATTATCTATAAAAGTAAGATTACAAATTATTATCTTACTAACAATTTTTATAGTTTCAACTATTTTAATTTTACAATCTATCCATAGCATTAAAAAAATCACTCAAGAGAGTGTAGAAAAATATAAGGTTGAAGCCTTTGCAAATAAGCAGATAGAACTTCAGAATTATGTTTCTATTGCTACAAAATCTATTGAATCATTTTATGACAGAACTTCTCAAACTAAAATAGAACTTGAAGTGAAAGATGAACTTAAATTGCAAACAAATTTTTTACTCAAAATTATTCAGAAGGAGTATGATGATAATAAGTATACTCTTACTAAAAGTGAATTGAAAAAAGATATTATAGATATTGTTCAATCTGCAAAGTATGGTAAAACTGGTTATTTTTGGATTAACGATAGAAAGCCAAGAATGATAATGCACCCTATCAAACCCTCTTTAAATGGCAAAGATTTATCCCATACTAAAGACTCAAATGGTGTTTATATATTCAATGAGATGGTAAAAGCTACAAAATATAATGGCGAGGGAACTGTTAAATATTTTTGGTCAAAACCAGGGTATAGCAAACCTCAAGCTAAAGTATCTTTTGTGAAAGTTTTTAAACCTTTTAATTGGATTATTGGAACTGGTGCTTATGTTTCAGATGTTACAAAAGAGATTCAAGCTGAAGCATTACATACTATCTCAGAGATGCGATTTGGTCAAAATGGATATTTTTGGATTAATGATACATCTGGAACTATGGTTATGCACCCAATGAAACCACAACTTGTTGGTAAAAATTTGATGAATTTACAAGACCCTAAAGGTGTCTATGTCTTTAGAGAGATTGTTAAAGTTGCCAAAGATAATAATCAAGGAAGTTTACGTTTTGATTGGTCAAGAGGTTCAACAGGTTTGGCTGAACCAAAAATGGCATATATATCACTTTTTAAACCTTGGGGATGGATAATCGGAACAGGTGCATATATAGATGATTTAGAAAAACATATAACACATATGCAAGAGAAATCTGTGCAACAGATAAATACATTAATCATTAAAATCGTTAGTATCTCTTTTATCATTGCTATTATCGCTTATTTTATAATTATCTATTTTATCAATCAGAGTATAGCAAGACCTATAAATCAGTTTAAATCTAAGATTTTATATATCTCTGAAAACAATGATTTAACACAAAGAATGGATACAGATGCTCCATTAGAGATTAGTGAGATGGCAACAAGTTTTAATATCCTTATAGACTCTCTTAGCGAACTTATTAATACATCCAAAATATCCTCAACAGAGAATGCTTCTATCTCTTATCACCTTACATCATCATCAAATAATGTAGGAAAAAATATTGAACACTCTTTTGATGTGGTACAAGAAACAAATACCAAAGCACAAACTATCAAAGAGGAGATTACTTTATCTATCTATAATGCACAAAAAAGTAAAGATGATATTGAAACAGCTAAAGAAAATCTTCTTATTGCAAGAGATACAACTATTGAACTTATTCAAAAAGTTCAATCAAGTGCAGAGAGTGAACATGAATTAGCAAATACGATGGAAAATCTTTCAAGAGATGCTGGAGATGTTAAAAATATTTTAAGTGTTATCTCTGATATTGCCGAACAAACTAATCTTTTAGCATTAAATGCAGCCATTGAGGCAGCTAGAGCAGGAGAACATGGTCGAGGATTTGCTGTTGTTGCAGATGAAGTACGTAAACTTGCAGAAAGAACTCAAAAATCATTAAGTGAGATTAATGCTACTATAAACGTTATTGTTCAAGCTATTATGGACGCATCTAGTCAAATGAATGAAAATTCAGATGCTATTCAACTTTTATCAAGTACATCTCAAGATGTTGAAAATCATATAAATAAAGCTGTCGATATTGTCAATAGTGCTGTTATAGCTAGTGATGAAACTGTAAAAGATTTTGAAACAACTGGTAATGATATTGGAATTATTGTTACAAAAGTTGCAGAGATAAATGAGATTTCAGCTGTTAATGCTAAAAATATGGAAGAGATAGTATCTGCAAATGAACACTTAAATACATTAACAGATAACTTGAACGATAAACTGGAAGAGTTTAGAACATAAAATTACAATAAATTACAAAGGAGTATATGCAATGAGTGAAGTTATACAAGAGCAACCAAAGAAAAAATATTATGATTACATAAGTGTTGGAAATAGAACAAAACAGGAGGTTTATTTTGTAGAACAGCATGATAAACATCAAATGTTTGAACTTTTTATTCAAAAAAATCCAAATAAACAGACTGTGGTTATAACGAAAAGTAAACGTAAAGCAGATGAACTTGTTGCATTTTTAAGAACAAAAGCTATTGTAGCTAAAACTGTTCACGGAAATCATAAAAAAGAGGAGATAGAGAAAACAAAAATAGCTTTTAATGATGGAGATATACAACTACTCATAACAACAGAAATAATCTTTTTCTCTCTTGAGCTTCAAAAGATAGAGATGATTATAAATTATGACCTACCTCTTCAAGTAGAGAACTATTTTAAAACTCTTCGCTATGTTGATGAAGTTGGCATATCTATCTCTTTTGTAAGCTATGAAGATGAAAAAACACTTGATATTATAGAACTTATGATGAAATATAATATCCCTCAATTAGAGATAGAAGAGTTTGAACATACACCTCTTCCTAAGATAAATAAAAAAGATAAACGCAAAAAACCACGTCATAAAAAAAGTAAGAAAAAATCTCTTAAAACAGAAGAGAATGAGTAGCACTACAAAGTGCTACTTTTTTATGTTGTAAGAAAGATTTTCAAATCCATCCTCTGTTACTAAAATATCATCCTCTATACGTATCCCTATCCCTCGATATTTTTGAGGTACACTTTTATCATCTTTATCTATATAAATAGCAGGTTCAATAGTTAAAACCATCCCCTTTTGAAGTCTAATCTCTTTCCCATTTTTATATCTATATGGAGAGCTATCGTGAACATCTAAACCCATCCAATGACCTATTCCGTGAGGATAATATTTTTTATATGCCTCTTCTTTAATTAAGTTCTTCGTTGTACCCTTTAAAATTTTTAATGCTACCATCCCCTCTGTTAAAAGTTGTATCGCTTTTTTTTGTAGAGTTGTTCTTTTTATCTGAGGTTTTATCATCTCTATAATCGTAACCTCAACAGATAAAACCATATCATATAACTCTTTTTGGGCTAAACTAAAACTATTATTTACAGAGATAGTCCTCGTGATGTCACTTGCATAATATTGATACTCACATCCAGCATCTATTAAAATTAAATCATTATTAAGAAGAGGTTTATTATTTTGAATATAGTGAAGAGTATTTGCACTATTTCCAGATGCTACTATGGATGTATAGGCATCATTATATGCACCATTTTTCTTAAAAACATACTCTAACTCTGCTTGAACTTCATATTCATTTTTCCCTCTTTTATCTAGCTTCATAACTCTATGATGAGCTAAAGCTGTTATATCTATCGCTTTTTTAATAAGTGCTATCTCTGCTTCTGATTTGATAACTCTTAATAAACCTATATGATAACCAATATCTTTATGCTGAGAAACATCTTGTATACTATCAGGAAGTTTTTTATCTGTTCTTCTAAAATCATAATAGAGTGTTCTCCTATTTTGCATATAAGTAAGTAGTTTCTTATCAAATTTATCGATAGAAAAAATATTATCTATCTTAAATCTTTTTCTTGCCTCTTTAACACCAAGTCGTTCACCTGTCCAAAGTTCAAGTTGTTTATCTTTTTTTTGAACAAAAAGAGCAGTTGTGATTTTTTTATTCTCTTTTGTGATTATTAAAGCACTATTTTCCTCTTTAAACCCTGTAAGATAATAGAAATTACTATCTTGCCTAAAAGGAAATTCTGTATCATTTGAACGTGTTTTAGCGGTAGCTGAAAAAAGAATAGTTATACTATTTTTAGAAAGCTTTTTTCCTAACTTCTTACGTCTTTTCTTATACTCTAATTCCTCTATCATCTACACACCTCCTCTAACCATACTCCACTCTTATTTAAGAGTTTTTCAAGTGCTTTACTCAAGGCTATTACACCACCATCAGCATTTTTCATCATTACTATCTCTTTTTCAGAAAATGTTTTTGTAGATATTACACTACTTGTTCTTGCATCTATCAAAGTAAAATTAATTTTTATATTAGCATACGAACTATTTTCATCCTCTGAAAAATATTGCATAAAATCTTCAATATCTGTTTCAAGAAGTAAACTATTTCTAGTTCTTGATTTATATATCTGTACATTTTTAAAAAGTTCTGTTTCTCTAATATAGTTTGTTATCTCCTTACTGATAACTTTATTGGGAGAATTAACCCATAAAGCTTGTGAAAAAACCAGATGTTTATAATCTCCTAAACCATAGTGCATATCCAAAGATTTTAGAGCATTTGAACTAAATGATTGTCCAACTTTAAGAGAACTTTTTTTACAATTTGTTTCACTAAAAACTTTCTGTTTTAGCTTTAAATGTAGATTATATTCCACAATTTTAGGTGCAACAGGTGTACACCCTAAAAATAAAAAAAGTGTTACTATTATATATATAAATCTCATCTACTTCTCCCCCGGTCCTTTATTTATTTCCTCTTGTTTAAATAAAATATCACTAGGACTTCTATCATATTGTTCTAATGTTTCTCCAAATTTAACCATCAAGTCTTGCATATCAAGAAGAGTATTATTCATCGTTGGAACTAAATCGGAGGTTATCTCTTTCACATTAAACTCTCCACTTGCCACCGCCCGTTTTATCTCATCCATAGAAGCTGTAATACCTACATAACTCTCCATAATAGAAGTAAAAGAGTTGTTAATATTTGTTTCCCACTCTTTACTTGAATAGATAAAATTATCTATGTTTGGTATCATTTTATCTATATTTGATGTTAGAAGTTCTATATTTTTACCACTTTTTTTAACACTTTCTATCATCTCTTCATCTAAAAGAATATCAACTTTTGTTAAAATAGTTGCTGTTTTTTTCAATATCAAACTAATCTGTTTCTGATTTGTTTCATTTAAAAGCTGTTGAGTTTTTTGTAATGTTCCTGTCAAACTAGAAGAAACTCCTCCAAAAGAGTTCTCTATCTCCTTAAAAAGTGAAGGAGTTGATTGTATTATAGGATAAGCTTCACCATTTTTTATAGTAAGTACTTTTGAACTATGTTTCCCCATACTAAGGTTTATATAACTAAGTCCTGTAATCCCTTGAGCTGTAAGTTTAGCTTTCGTATCTATCTTAATAGGTGTAGTTTTTAATATAGTGATTAACACCTCTACCTGTTCTGTATTTGCTGGATTTATTTTCATTTTTGAGACACGACCGACACTTATGCCTCTATATTTTACAGGAGCATCTATATTTAAACCTAAAACAGATTCATTAAAGTAGATAAGATATTTTTGAGTTTTTGCATCTGCTGTTGGTTTAATCAACCAGTACATAAAAATAAGCATCAATGAAAATGCGACTACAACACTAAACCCTATCGCTGTATAATTTACTTTATTGTTCATTAAATTTTCCAAAAAAAGTTTCTATAAAATCATTTTTGACAGATTTTATATTTTTTAAACTACCCTCATAAGCTATCACTTTATTATCTATAATAGCTACTCTATCCATTGTATCATATATCGATTGTAAGTCATGAGAAACCATAACAATAGTTAAGCCAAGGAGAGAGCGAAGTTCTAAGATAAGTGCATCAAAATCTCTTGCAGATACAGGGTCAAGTCCACTTGTTGGCTCATCTAAAAAAAGTAGTTTAGGGTCCATAGCTAAAGCACGAGCTAAACCAGCTTTTTTTTTCATACCACCACTTATTTGAGAGGGAAAAAGGTTTGCATCTGATTGTTTTAAGCCTACTAAATCTATCTTAAATTTTATTATCTCATCTATCATCTCTTTAGATAGGTCTGTGTACTCTTCCAAAGGAAGAGCAATATTTTCAGCGATAGTTAAAGAGGAAAATAAAGCTCCAGCTTGAAAAAGAACACCCCATTCACGACGAAGTTTTTGGGCATTTTTATGAGAGATATTATCTAGTTTATACCCTAAAATATTCATAGAACCACTATGAATATGTTGTAACATAACCATCTCTCTCATAAGTGTAGTTTTACCAGCTCCACTAGGACCAAGAAGACCATAAATATCACCCTCATTTACAGTAAGATTTAATCCATTGTGAATAACTCTGTTATCAAAAACTGTCTTAATATTTTTTGCTTCAATAATCTTTTTCATTAGATACCTAAACTTGTAAAAACTATTGAGAAGATTGCATCACATACTATCACTGCAAATATCGATTCTACAACACTTTTTGTAGTATTAAACCCTATACTTTGTGTGTCATTTTTAACCATTAAGCCCCTATAAATAGAGATAGAAGCTATTAAAAATGCAAAAAATGGCCCTTTTAATAACCCAATAAAAAGATGTGAAATATCTACAACTTCATGAAACCGTTCTATAAAAAGCTCTACTGTTATATTTAAGTCAATATTTGCAACTAACATCCCACCAAAAATACCCATAATATCAGATACAAATATCAAGAGAGGAAGAGTTATCATAAGTGCTATAATCCGAGGCATTACCAAAAATATATAGGGTTCAAATCCCATAGTACGCATCGCATCTAACTCCTCTGTTATCTTCATCGCTCCTATTTGAGCGGTAAAAGCTGAACCACTTCTTCCTGCTATAACGATAGCCGTGATAAGAGGTGCTAATTCTCTTAATATAGAGATACCTATCATATCTACTATAAATATATTTGCACCATAGAGTTTAAGTTGAAATGCTGATTGATAGGCGATAACTAAACCGATAAGAAAGCTTGTTAAAGAGACGATACCTAAAGCTTTGAGACCACTCTCATTTATCTCAAAAGCTATCTCTTTAAAACGTATATTTTGAATAGATTTCAGATAATGAACTTTTGTACTAAAAACATTACCTAAAAAAGCCATAAAT
>Ga0256827_10000240_pt1 | contig 32338 bp, 25 predicted proteins | sample CV84metaG_FD_185977 | JGI IMG/M metagenome (GOLD analysis project Ga0256827, IMG submission 185977) | Hydrothermal vent microbial communities from East Pacific Rise, Pacific Ocean - CV84 | ecosystem: Environmental > Aquatic > Marine > Hydrothermal vents | place: Pacific Ocean: East Pacific Rise...
AGGAATATTAATCATAGCAGGCTTAGGTCTTAAATTTTCGAACCTACCTGATATTGATGCCAGCGACAACGAAGATATGAAGGATGAAACAGGAGATGAAAAATCAAGCATTTTACATTATCCATTCCTCGTTTTAGGCGTGATTACATTGTTTTTATATGTTGGTGCCGAGGTGATTGCAGGTGATACGATTATCCGATATGGTCAGTCTTTAGGTATATCCATGGATATTGCAAAAAATTTCACAACCTATACCATGGTTAGTATGTTGGTAGGTTATGTGATAGGAATTATCTTCATCCCTAAATATGTCTCTCAAAAAACAGCCTTACAATCTTCGGCTATTTTAGGTATTATATTCTCAATGGCTGCTTTATTAACCAGTGGCTATGTATCTATCTTGTTTATCGCTTTATTAGGATTGGCTAATGCCTTGGTTTGGCCTGCTGTGTGGCCTCTGGCTATTCAGGGTTTAGGAAAGCATTTAAAAACAGGATCGGCATTATTAATTATGGCTATTTCGGGTGGTGCAGTTATGCCCTTGCTTTGGGGTAGATTATCGGATGTGTACAGTACGCAAACAGCTTATTTAGTGCTGATTCCGGCTTATTTGTTCATATTGTATTTTGCTACCTATGGACATAAAAAACGAAAGTGGTAAGCTATTCATTCTCCAATATATATTAAGAAAAAATTGATGACAAGACGCAAATTAATTGGTGTAGATATTGGTGGTACTAAAATTAAGGCAGGCCTTATTGTAGACAATCAGATAGTTGAGAAATATGAGATTAAAACACCATCTGATAAAACTAAAGAGGAAGTGCTTAAAAGTATTGCCGACTGTATCCGCCACGTTTTTACGCCCGAGGTTGAAGGTATTGGGATAGGAGTCCCGGGAATGGTAGATATTAAAAATGGTGTGGTAAAATATGTCAATAATATCCCTTCCTGGAAAGAAGTAAAACTAAAAGAATATCTGGAAAGCATTTTTAATACCCCGGTTTTGGTGAATAACGATGCGAACTGTTTTGTGGTGGGTGAGAAATATTTTGGGAAAGCACAGGCACATAACAACATTGTTGGAATTACTTTAGGAACAGGCCTGGGAGGAGGTGTTATCATTAATAAACATCTGCATAATGGTTTGGGAACAGGAGCCGGCGAGGTGGGCTATATACCTTATAAAGACTCTATCTTTGAACATTATTGCAGCAGTCAGTTCTTTCATACTTTTTACCAAACCACAGGTATCGAAATCTATGAAAAAATACAGGCAGGAGATAAACAAGCCCAGGCGATTATGGATGAGTTTGGACATCATTTGGGGGAGTTGATAAAAGTGATTACCTATCTCTTAGCACCCGAAAGTATTGTGTTTGGAGGCTCCATCAGTCAATCCTTTCATCTGTTTGAGAAGAGTATGTGGAACACCATCCATACCTTTCCTTTTAAGACGAGTATCGATGGTTTGCAGGTGTATGCTTCCGAATTAAACGATATGGCAGTCCTGGGAGCTGCGGCGCTTTATTTAAACAGTTTATAGTTAATGATTCTCCTTTGAAAATGATTCTGAGTGTTTCTTTTGTTTTCTCAAATGAAACCTATACCATATGATAATTAAATTTAGAAAAAAACAGAAATGATAATGAAGAAATATCTTGTTCTCCTATTAATGATATCCGTATTGTTTTCCTGCTCCAAAGCAGATAAAAAAGCCATCAATATCATTCCCAAACCCAATCAGCTCATGTCTCAAAAAGGAGATTTCTCTTTTATGAAAAAGATGAGCATCGAATATCAGATGAAAGATGAGAACTTTGATAAAAGTGTCTCTGTTTTTAAGCAATTATTTTATGATAAAACAAAAGTAAAACTGGCAGTAAACCCTCAAGATACTTATAAAAAGACTATTCATTTAATGATGAATGATTCCTTAGATCCTGAGCAATATACCCTCTTGGTTTCACCTGAAAAAGTAGTGATTGAAGGAGGCGACCAGGCAGCTTTGTTTTATGGATTAATGAGCCTGTTTCAGATGATAGAAGCAGATGGGAAATATTTCACTATTCCTGCTGTGACTATTAAAGATCAGCCTGCGTTTAAGTGGAGAGGCATGCATTTGGATGTGGCGCGTCATTTTTATTCGGTGCAAGAAGTGAAGAAGATCATTCGTGGCATGGCTTTATTAAAGCTCAATATGTTTCACTGGCATTTAACCGAAGATCAGGGTTGGCGCATAGAAATCAAGAAATACCCCAAATTAACCACCATTAGCAGTAGTCGTAAAGAAACACTGATTGGACATGCTTCGTATTGGCCTGAGACGTATGACGGCAAAGAAGAAAAAGGTTTTTATACACAGGACGAGATAAAAGAGGTGGTAGCTTATGCTGCGGCACATCAAATCACTATTATACCCGAAATAGAGATGCCCGGCCATGCTGTAGCGGCTTTGGCGGCTTATCCCGAATATGCTTGTACCGATGGGCCTTTTAAGGTGTGGACCAAGTGGGGTGTGAGTCAGGAAGTATTTTGTGCTGGGAATGAGAAAACCTATCAGTTTTTAGAAGATATACTGGATGAAGTATGTGAGTTGTTTCCGGGACCTTATATTCATATTGGCGGCGACGAATGTCCCAAGTCGCGTTGGGAAGCCTGTTCGGCTTGTCAGCATAAGATAAAAGAAGAAGGCTTGGAAGATGTGGAACAGCTTCAAGGATATTTTACTACAAGAATAGAGGCCTATTTAGCCACAAAAGGCAAGAGGGCTGTAGGTTGGGACGAGATATTGGATGGTGGTGTACCACCCAGAGCCGTAATTATGAGCTGGAGGGGCGAAGCAGGCGGTATTACCGCAGCCAAAGCCGGAAATGATGTAGTGATGGCACCAAGTGCTTTTGTGTATTTCGATCATTATCAGGATGTTTTATACGAGCCTTTGGCCATTGGCGGTTTAACCCCTATAAAAGAAGTTTATGATTATCAGCCTATCCCTGAGGAGATGACTGTAGGACAAGAGCATATTCTGGGTGCACAGGCACAATTGTGGACCGAATACATTGTGGGTAACGACCATTTGGAATATATGATATTTCCACGTTTGATGGCGCTGGCAGAAGTATTGTGGACTGATAAAGATCTTAAAGACTATCCCGATTTTCAGAATAGGTTATCGTATTGGTATGCTAACCTTGATGTTTTGGATATGAATTATCGAATCGATTATCCTCATGGTTTTAAACAAGTGAATAAAACCTTGGATAATTCATTCAGCATCAGCTTATCATCGGATAACTCAAAAGCCAAAATATACTATACCATCAACGGTTTTGATCCTGATGAGAATGCGCTTCTTTATACCAAACCAATCGTTTTAAATATGCCTAACGACAGTATTCTTAAGGTGGTAGCTATTCTGCCAAATGGCAAAAGGAGTCAGGTTCATCAAGGAGTGTTTACCAAAGAGAAGTTTAGCGAAGCTATCAGCAATATTGAGGTGCAAGCCGGTTTAAATTATGAATATGTGCAGGGCGAGTTTTCCTCGGCAGCAGTACTCGATAGTTTAAAAATTGATGAGACAAAGGTGGTTGAGAAGGTAACTACGCCTCCAAATCATGCCGGCAATTTTTACGGGGTGAAATACGAAGGACTCATCCATGTTCCCGAAGATGCCCTCTATACTTTTTATCTGAATTCCGATGATGGTAGTGTCTTATATATCGACGATCAGAAGCTTATTGATAACGATGGTTTTCATTATGCTTATGAGAAAAGTGGTCAGACTGCTCTCAAAAAAGGATATCATAAGATTAAAGTATTATATATGCAGGCATATTATGGTGGTTTTGTAGAACTAAAATGGCAATATCACGAGAAGCCGGTAGAGCAAATATCCAAAGACCATTATTACGCTATCAAAAAATAGCCTCTTTTGGCATATGGGTTTTTCTTGATGGAATGTTAGATTATCCATTGAATCTTTATAATTTAGCAGTCTGTTAAAAAAAATTGATAAAGTATGTTAGTACAAGAGTTAATAAATCCCCAAAGCATTGTGGTTATTGGAGGATCTAATGATATTCATAAGCCGGGTGGTAAAATCGTAAAAAACCTGGTGGATGGCGATTATAAAGGTAAATTATATATCTCTAATCCTAAAGAGGACGAAATACAAGGGATTAAATCCTATAAAGATTTAAAAGATTTGCCCGATACCGATTTGGCGATTATTGCTATTGCGGCAAAATATACTTTGCCAACCATTGAGTTCTTAACCGAGCATAAAAAAACCAAAGGTTTTATCATTATCTCAGCAGGTTATAGCGAGGAAAGTGAGGAAGGCGCTGTGTTAGAGCAAAAGATAGTGGATCAGATAAATAAGTTTGGTGGCACATTGATAGGCCCAAACTGTACCGGTATTCTAACCCCCGATCATCATAGCGTTTTTACGGAGCCTATTCCTAAATTAGACCCTCATGGTTGTGATTTTATTTCCGGTTCTGGTGCTACAGCATGTTTTATCATGGAAGCAGGCATGGATAAGGGCTTGAGTTTTGCTTCGGTCTTTGCCGTGGGTAATTCGGCACAGATAGGCGTAGAAGAAGTGCTGGAGTATATGGACGAAACCTTTGATCCTGAGACTTCCAGTAAAGTGAAGCTCCTGTATATCGAGAATATTGATAAGCCTGAGAAATTATTAAAGCATGCCCGTTCGTTAATCAATAAAGGCTGTAAGATAGCGGCTGTTAAAGCCGGTTCCAGCGATGCCGGTAGTCGCGCTGCATCATCACATACCGGTGCTTTGGCCAGTCCCGACGTGGCAGTAGATGCACTGTTTAAAAAAGCCGGTATTGTACGTTGCTATGGTCGTGAGGATTTAATTACTGTAGCCTCGGTGTTTATGCATCCGGAGTTAAAAGGTAAGAACCTGGCTGTTATCACCCATGCAGGTGGTCCTGCGGTGATGCTGACCGATGCTTTATCTAAAGCGGGTTTGGAAGTGCCTGCTATCGAAGGTAAATACGCCGAAGAATTAAAAGGAAAGCTTTTTCCGGGCTCTTCCGTAGCCAATCCTATCGACTTTTTAGCCACAGGAACAGCAGAACAACTGGGAAGCATTATTGACTATGTAGATACTAAATTCGATCATATTGATGGTATGGTGGTTATCTTTGGAACACCGGGATTAATGCCTATTTTTGATGTATACGATTTATTGGATGAAAAGATGAAGACGGCCAAAAAGCCTATCTATCCAGTATTACCATCTACTTATACGGCTCAAAAAGAAGTGAGTAGCTTTGTAGAAAAAGGTCGTATCAATTTCCCCGATGAAGTGAATTTTGGAGGTGCTTTGGGGCGTATTTTCTATACCGCACCACCGGCAGCCACCGACACTAAAATGCCGGAAGTCGATCAGGCTTATATCAGAGCTATTATTGACAGTGCCGAAGATGGCTATTTATTGCCTCGTCAGGTACGTTCTTTATTGGATGGTGCCGGTATTCCTCGCGCTATGGAAGCTACAGTGTATACACCCGAGGCTGCTATTGAGAAATCTCAGATGGTGGGTTATCCTATGGTCATGAAAGTTGTGGGACCTATCCACAAATCGGATGTAGGCGGCGTGGTGTTAAACGTAAAAGACGAAGAAAGCATGTTAAAGGAATTTGATCGTATGATGCAGATTCCGGAGACTACAGCTATATTGATGCAGCCTATGTTAAGCGGAACAGAATTGTTTGTTGGTGCTAAATACGAAGATAAATTTGGTCATATGATTCTTTGTGGCCTGGGTGGTATCTTTATTGAGGTGTTGAAAGATGTGAAACAAGCCTTAACGCCTGTCAATCAGCAGGAAGCACTTGATATGATAAGAGGTCTGAAGAGCTATAAGATTATTGAAGGTGTGAGAGGGCAGAAAGGTATTGACGAAAAGGCTTTTGCCGATATTTTGGTTCGTCTGTCGGCTTTATTAACCGTAGCCCCAGAGATCATGGAATTAGATTTAAATCCTTTATTAGCTACCAGCGAAAAGATAGTGGCTGTGGATGCACGTATCAGGATTGAGAAATAAACGCTGATATTATAAAGGACCTAAAAGCAAAAGAGCTGTAGAAATTTTCTACAGCTCTTTTATTATATATTCTTTATAAGATTTTATTTCTCTTCTAAGAACGGATAACGATAATCGGTAGGTGTTAAGAAAGTCTCTTTAACCGTACGTGGAGAAACCCAACGTAATAAGTTCAGAGCCGATCCGGCTTTATCGTTAGTACCCGATGCACGAGCACCACCAAATGGTTGTTGTCCAACAACAGCACCTGTAGGTTTATCGTTGATATAGAAGTTACCTGCAGCATTTACTAATCTGGATGTAGCTAATTCAACAGCAAAACGATCTTTAGCAAAGATAGCACCTGTAAGTGCATAGATAGAAGTATTATCAAGAAGCTCTAATGTTTCTTCATATTTATCTTCGTCATATACATAAACAGTTAGTACAGGGCCAAACAACTCTTCTTCCATAGTCACATAATGAGGATTAGTAGTAACGATAACTGTAGGCTCAATAAAATAACCTTCAGATTTATCATAATTACCACCAATAATAATCTCTGCATCAGCATCTTTCTTAGCGTTATCTATATAACCGGCTAATTTGTCAAATGAAGCCTCATCAATCACCGCATTGATAAAATTGGTGAAGTCTTCAACTGTTCCCATTTTCATAGAGGCCACGTCAGCAGTCAGTTTGGTTTTTACATCTTCCCAAAGGTTGTTAGGGACATAGGCTCTGGAGGCAGCTGAACATTTCTGACCCTGGTATTCAAAAGCACCACGTGCCATTCCTGTAGCTACTTCAACAGCATCGGCAGATTTATGAACCATGATAAAGTCTTTACCACCTGTTTCACCAACAATACGAGGGAAAGATTTGTAGTTAGCTATCTTGCTTCCAATAGTTCCCCAGATATTGTGGAATACAGCACTGGATCCTGTATAGTGGATACCGGCAAATTCTTTATGATCGGAGATAATTTTGAAAGTAGAAGAACCAGGTACAAATACCAAGTTAATCACACCATCGGGTAAACCGGCTTTTTGGAAGATTTCCATAATTACTTGAGCCGAATATACCTGAGAATTAGAGCATTTCCAAACCACCACATTACCCATCATGGCAGGAGCCGATGGTAGGTTACCGGCAATAGCAGTAAAGTTAAATGGTGTTAAGGCATATACAAAGCCCTCTAAAGGACGTTGTTGTGTTCTGTTCCAAACACCCTTTGAACTTTCAGGTTGTGTTTGGTAAATCTCTGTCATATACTGTACGTTGAAACGTAGGAAGTCAGCTAACTCGCAAGCAGAGTCTATCTCGGCCTGGAAAGCATTCTTTGATTGACATAGCATAGTGGCAGCATTAATCTTGGCACGATAGGGACCGGAGATTAAATCGGCTGCTTTTAAGAAGATGGCAGCGCGGTTGTCCCATGTTAAATCGGCCCAGGCTTTTTTAGCATTTAATGCAGCATCAATAGCCATCTTAATCTCTTTTTCACCACCTTGGTAAAAATGCCCTAAGGTATGTTTTATCTCGTGAGGAGGATGGATAGATACTTTTTTATCAGTGCGAACTTCTTTTCCATCAATAATCATTGGAATGTCTTTCTCTACACTTTTCATTTCTTTAATAGCGGCTTTTAAAGCGGCTTTTTCAGGCGATCCTGCTTTGTAATCACAAATAGGTTCGTTAGTGGCTACAGGTACACTTGGTACGTGATAAATTCCTTGTGACATAAATTAAAGTATTAATATGGTGATTATTATTTTTTTTTAATTGTGGCGCGAAATTACTAATATTTTTTTGATTTTTTCTTGAGTGTTATTTGGAATTTTGCTTCTGGAGCTTAAATAGTGTTAAATCTTCGGAAATGCTTAGAAAAACTTATATTTGTGACATGATACAGTTTTATAAATACCATGGTGCTGGCAACGATTTTATCATGTTGAATTTATTGGAGGAGTCTATAGTGTTGACCCAAAGGCAGATATGGCAGATGTGCGACCGGCATAAAGGCATAGGGGCCGATGGTCTGATGTTATTATTACCTTCGGATAAAAGTGACTTTGAAATGAAATATTATAACAGCAATGGCCTGGAAGGTAGCATGTGTGGTAATGGAGGCCGTTGTATCGTTTCTTTTGCTTATGATATGGGCATAGAGATGGATGAATATGAATTTATTGCCGTTGATGGCTGGCATCGGGCTCGTATACTGGAAATCAATGATAAAGAAAAGACTATAGAGCTACAGATGGCAGATGTAGATATGGTTGCTACAGTAAATGGCAGGATGGTGATAGATACAGGCTCACCACATTATCTCGATTTTAGAGAAAATGTGGAAGATATAGATGTTTATGCCGAAGGGAAAAGCATCCGTTATTCCGACAGCTTTAAAGAAAGCGGTGTGAATGTCAATTTTATAGAAACTGATGCTAATCAGCTGTTTGTAAGGACCTATGAGAGAGGCGTGGAGGATGAGACTTTGGCTTGTGGGACAGGGGTTACTGCTGCCGCTATTGCCAGTAGTATCAGACAGAACCTAAAGTATAAGGACTTTGATATAAAAACCAAAGGAGGGGAGCTGAATGTGACCTTCGACTCAACAGATGGACAAAGATTCACCAATATATATTTAAGAGGTCCGGCGGAATATGTTTTCACAGGTGCCATAGATATTGAATGATATGAAGTTAATAAAGGAAAATATTAGATTGCGAGCCCCGGAGTTAGAAGACCTGGAGATGCTTTATAAATGGGAAAACGATGAGCGTATCTGGTATTTAAGTCATACCGATACTCCTTTCTCTCGTTTCGATCTGGAACAGTTCATCTTACACTCTAACCACGATATTTATAGCGAGAAACAATATAGGTTTATGATAGAAAACACCCAAGACAACAAGCTTTTGGGATGTGTAGATCTATTCGATTTTGATGCTAAAAACAAAAGGTTAGGCCTGGGAATATTAATTGATGAAAAACACAGGAGACAGGGCTTCGCATCAAAAGCAATAGATATTGTAGTGCAATATTCGTTTGAGCAATTAGATGTACATCAGGTGTTTTGCCATGTATTATCTTCGAACACCGATAGCTTAAATTTATTTAAAAGGAAACATTTTTCAATGATTGGCGTAAAAAAGGATTGGGTATACTTTAATAAGCAGTATCAGGACGAAGTAATGTTACAACTAATTAAATAAACAACAGTCTAATGGCATATTATCATAGTTCATTTCAGCGAAATAAGCGTAAAAAAAGCAGGCCTTTTCGGAAGTTTCTGATTGTTTTCTTTATTTTATTAATGATAGCAGCAGGTGGCTTAGGTTATTTGGCGTATCAGGCTGTTTTTTCGCCTAATGTGTGGATAGAGAATAATGAGAAAGCTTATGTTTATATTAATACCGATGATGATTTTGAAGATGTAAAAAAGGAACTATATTCTAAGGGTTTGATTATAAACAGATTGCCTTTTGAAAAATTAGCCGAATATAAAAAGTATATAGGTAATATCAAGCCTGGTCGTTATGAACTCACCAAGGGCATGAATAATAATGACCTGATTAATTTACTTCGCTCTGGTGAACAGGAACCGGTGAAGGTGAGGTTTAATAATATTAGATTAAAAGAAGACCTGGCCGAACGTATCGGAGAACAAATCAATATTGATAAAGAAGAATTTCTGGAATTATTAGATGACAGTAATTATACGGCATCTATAGGATTTACGCCCGAGAACGTCGCATGTATGTTTTTGCCAAATACCTATTTCATTAACTGGAATACCGATACAAAACAGTTTTTGAGCCGGATGAAATACGAATATGATCAGTTCTGGACCGAAGCCAGAAAGGCAAAGGCGGCACAGCACGATTTAAGCCCGGTAGAAGTATCTATCTTAGCCAGTATCATTGACAAAGAAACACAACAGAATGCTGAGAAACCCAGAATAGCAGGTGTTTATATCAATCGATTAAATAGCGGATGGCGTTTACAGGCTGATCCTACTTTGGTATATGCTATGGGCGACTTTGAGATGAAAAGAGTGTTGAATGCCTATAAGAAAATTGATTCTCCCTATAATACTTATAAATACCTGGGCTTGCCACCGGGACCTATCTGTATTCCTTCTCTGTCTTCGATAAAAGCAGTCTTAAATGCCGAAGATCATAACTATTTTTTCTTTTGTGCCCAGCCTAATTATTCGGGCTATCATAATTTTGCCAAACACGGTAAACAGCATAATATCAACGCCGAGAAATATCGGGAATTTCTGAATAAGGAGGGGATATTTAAGTAATTGTTAATTACGAATTGTTAATTACGAGTTATTCTTTTTTATCTTTTTCCTGATGTTTTTCCAATATGTGATTTACCTAATAATTATAGGAAGGAGAATGGTGTTTTTTAATATCTATTGTTTATAATAGGCTTCAAACATTATTGGTAAATAACCTATAATCAACGCATTGTAAATTTGCCGATTCTATACTATGAGTTTCGGCATTATTAATGACTTTCTTGAATTTTTTGATTTGATATTTTTTTAATTTTGAAGAGAAATACTTTAAATATTTACCAATGAGGAAAATCCAAATCGCGGTCTTAATACCTTTTCTTTTACTTTTATACACTACCGTATCTGCTCAAAAAGATACTACTATTTATATGGAAGAGATTCTGATAACAGCCAAAGTTGATAAGGATATTAATAAGAAGAATATTAACGGACAGGTATTACAGATTGAGAATCCTACCGATGGGGGAGCCATCTTTAAAAACCAAATAGGTTTTGGTATCGAGAAACGGGGAAATTATGGTGTGGAGCCGGTTTTGCGAGGTTTTAAGTATAGTCAGTTAAATGTCCAATTCGATGGTGGTGTACATTCTGCCAATGCCTGTCCTAACAGAATGGATCCGGCCATATCTCAGATATCACCCGAAGAAATACAAAAGATAGAAGTGATAAAAGGCCCGTATAATGTGCGTTTTGGAAGTATCTTTGGAGGTGTGATTAATATCATTAGTAAGCGTCCCGACCGACGAAACGACCAATTAGTCTCCGGGAATATTAATCTGGGTTATCAATCGAATGGTGGTAATTTCTATAGTAATCTGTTTACTCAGGTGGTTGGTAAAAAATTCGACTTTTCACTCAATGGAGGTTATAAAGACTATGGTAATTATAAAAGTGGATCGGGGCAAGAGATAGCCTCCTCATTTACACGTTGGGGATATACTATAAAAGCCGGTGCCAATATCAGCGAGAAACAACGTTTGCAATTTACCTTACGGCAGAGTTCGGCAAAGGATGTATTATATGCCGGGCTTCCTATGGATGCCGATAAAGATAATAGTACCATCGCTTCATTGGATTATGGTATACATAATCTGTCGGAAACTATTTTTATGCTTAAAGCAAAACTATATGGCTCTTTTGTAACACATGAGATGTCGAACCTGAAACGTCCGGCGGCACATTTTACCCATGCCGTTTCGCCGGTAGAAGCACAGGTGTATGGAGGCAGAACCGAAGTAGGATTAAACATTGGGAGCAAAGATGTGCTGTTTGTAGGCTTGGATGTTAAGAATATTGCCAAGCAAGGCTACCGTGACAGGGAAGTGTTTATCAACCCCTGCCATCCCGAACAGGTATTCGATCCGCCTAAAAAATTTAGAGATAAAACCTGGCAAGACTCAAAGAAAAACGACTTAGGTATTTTTATAGAGAATAAATATAGTTTGAGTCAGTCGTTAATCTGGCTCACGGGCTTAAGGATCGATTATGTGTCTTATGCCATCAACGACCCTGCCGATGATTTTAATGCTCATTATCAAGGAAATATCATTCCGGAATCTAAAATAAATCCTACTATCACTACTTCGCTTAGCTGGCTTTTAGAGGGTGATGTTAATATCCAGTGGGCAGCTGCCAGAGCTGTACGCTCACCCGATTTATCGGAGTTATTTATCAATCATTTTAATATAGGTATGGATGCTTATGAATATTTGGGCAATCCTAATTTGAAATCCGAAGTGAATTACCAAACAGATATCCGAATAGAGAAAAACTGGGAGAATGTCAGCCTGTATGGTGATGTGTTCTATTCTTATTTGCAAAATTATATCACTGCAAAACTCGATACCACCGTTCATAAGAAATATTTGCTTTGTAAACCACCACAAGGCACCAAAGTATTTTCAAATATCGATCAGGCTTTTATGACCGGTTTCGAAGCAGGTGTTGATATCAGTTTTTTAAATAACTTCACTTATTCTTTGGGAGGGGCGTATACCTATGCACAAAATATAAGCTGGGAGGAACCTATTTCCGAGATACCTCCATTAACTGTTAATACAGCACTTTCGTTCCATACCAGGAAAATTAAAACACAGGCTCATGCCAGAATAGTCGGTGAACAAAACCGGGTATCAGAGAGTTTTAACGAAAGCACATCACCCGGTTTTACGGTAATAGATTTCTTTTTCAGCTATACCCCCTGGGAGTTCCTGAGTATAGATGCTACTGTAACTAACATTTTTGATGTTAATTATATTGAGCATTTGAGCAGAGCTTATAAAGGTATGGAAATAAGTAGTTTGTATTACGAACCCGGCAGAAGTTTTAATATGTCGGTGAAAGTAAAATTCTAACAACTACTCACTTTATAGTTTTGCTTAATAAATAATTACTTTCTCTAAGTGAATATGCTCATTATTTACCAGTTTAATATAGTAGATGCCACCTTGTAAATGGCTTAGATTCATCTCGATAGAATAGTCCTGAGCCTCTGTTTTATCAATGTGGTTTTCTTGTACTACTGCGCCTACCGAGTTAATAACAAATACTTCGGTATCTTCTTTAAGCCTGTTGAAATGGATATTGAATATACCATTGTTTGGGTTGGGACGAATACTTATCTTTTCGGCTATTTCCTGTGCAGTTATGCCATTGGGTAACAGATTGATAATGGCATTATCGTGTGTGGTGATATCGAGCAGACTGCTATCCACTTGAAGGACCTCCATCTCTTTCAATAAGATACTGGTGCTGGTGGGTTCTGATACATTATTGATCACTTCCCAATCAACCGATAATAACATCCCCTGACCTTCGGCACCTGCGATGCCATCACCCGAGGTAGCTACGGCATATTCAATAAACCCAAATTCGTTATTAATATTCTCACTGGTACTGGAGATGCTCCTTCCCGTTGAAGTGATGAAGTTTCGTAAGGACACTGAGCGGGCATTGATAAGCGATGGGTTATACTGCAACTCCAGATTAAAATGCCCTAAATCAACGGCATCTTCTATCTCAATAGTTGTGGTAAATAAACCGGTAGAGTCGATGTCCTGATGAGCCGGCAGGATAGATACCACGGTGTTTGGTGGTGGAATCACCTCTAACCAATGGATTGAATCGGATACCGAAACCGAAGATTCTCCTTCGGAATAAAGTGCCGATATCTGATACTGATAATCGCCATAGTCAGGGAGTTGCTCATTGAAAAATGTATCTACTGTATTGGCTATGAACTCGTTGTTTCTATAAACTTTAAAATTGGAGAAGTCGGCTTTGCTGTTATTATTTTCTCTTCCAACGGCTACATCATTGAACCATATTTCCATATCCGACCAGGAATCGTAGGCCACAACGGCGTTATATCCCGAAGCATAGGAATCATCATTGACGCTATGTTGTAGTTTATCGTTGATATAAAAATCGATGATATCACCGTGAGCATGAATCGAAATTTTATTTTCTACATCTAATCCTGTGTGGATATCTTCCGAGATCCACCACTCGCTGATATAGGGGTATAACGAGCCGTCGAGAATAACGTAACCCATGTGGCCATCCTGAGATAAACCAAAGAAATAAGCATAATTATTCAGGATATCCGGGTTAATGGCGCTGGCTCGTACAAGAACACCACTGTTTTGTCCAATATCGCCACTATGGCGGATAATGGTTGTTTCTAATAAAAAATCGGTGAATACTTCATCGTATTTACTCATGATCCAAAGGGATTCTTCGCCTTCACCCTGCATTTTCAAATAACCATCTTCAATAACTATTCTGTCGTCATCGATAATGAAATTGTCGGCAGTGCCATCTTCAAAATCCTCATAAAAACCATAGCCTGAAGCATTAGGATTATATTCCCATGATAAGGCTACTTCTCCATTGTCTTCATCCAGACTATCCGAAACATTAAAAGGAGGAGGTGTGCCACCCGATTCACTCTGGGCTTGTATCAGTCTGATTTTTCTGGTAGGTGTGTTCAGTCCGTCGACATAAATATCGGTAAAACGAACGCCACCATCATTATAATTGTAGTAAATGCTGATATTTTCATTTCCTGTTCCTTCGTTAGTGGAGAAATGGAGCCAATCGGCATCTGCTTCACAACTAATACTCCAGGAAGTGTTGGAGCTGATCTCTATGGTTTCATCACCAGCTTCCAGCCCAACGATTAGGGTCTCTTTATCAAGCTCTAATTCGTTAATGGTATGGAATACAAATACATACTCAATAGGAGCCGACTCGCCTTCTTCGAACACAGCGGTGATGCCTGCTGTATAGGCGACATTCTGATCCAGATTGGTATAATGCCACGACAGCTCTTCGGTATCGTCTTGATAGGTTCCGTTTAAATAAACCTTATATTTAATAAAAGTGTAATCATCAGGGTTATAGGGCTCTTCCCAATTGGCATCTCCATTATTATCAACTATTAAATCCTCAGGTAAAGGCATGGGGATAGGAACCCCCTCTTGTATGATGGTGAGCAGGCAGGATGGTCCATAATTAGATTCAATGCTAACACTACCGGTTCTGCTTTCCATTTCGGTATTTTCTGCAATATTAACAGAGTTTGTGACGTTATTATTACCCGATCCATAATACAAATCAATCCACCACTTATTCCCCTCAGCTGTCCAGGATGTATTCGAAAATATTTCGAAATTCTTATAACCTCCTTCGCTGGATACATATAAGGTGTCGGGCGAAATATCCAGTTCGTTAGGAGGGTTATAAAAGAAGTCATATTCCACTATCTCTGAATCTCCGTCATCGTATGCTACTGCCACACCACCGGTATAGGTCTCGCCTTTATCCAGGTATTGAAACTGCCAGGTGTCTTCGGTAGTTTGTGCTACTTCATTACCATCAATATACATTTTATAAGCTTGTATCTCATTATTCAAGGATTTTGTGTCCGACACATCACTTTGTGGTAGTTCTACGATATTACCATCCATTTCCACATAGGCAGCCATTGTCCACGAATAATTATAATAGGTTTGTATATGTCCCCAGTAATTTCCATTGTCATATTTTACCAAATCACTATTGGGATTATCAACACCCTGTCCGATACCGGCAGGATATTCTCCACTATTATGAACCACATGATACCCCACCCATATAGATTCATTGATGTTAATTTCCACCGGATTGTCAAGGTTTATGGTGTTCCAGTCATTGAAACTTACCGAAGCAACCTCTTGTTCGTATATCACATCGCCATCTTCTCCCTGATACACCCTGATGGTGAAATTGGCATTGGGACAATAACCGGCAACAAACTTTATTTTGGTAATTTCAGCTCCTTGATAGCCTATAAGCTGAATGGGATCCCATTTGATAGCGACATCCATCACGCCATTATTAGCACCCCAATACGATGAGTTATCGGTGACGTATTGTTTCCAAAGAGGAAAATCGATATCTAAATCCGGAGCATCCCAGCTGGCATATCCCATTTCGTTAATAAAAAGATCGGTGATAGGAACTAAATCCTTGACCTCTTTGTTGCCGCTCTTGCTTTTATTTGGCTTTTGTGTGTCTGTATTATTCGTTAAAGGACTGCCTTCCGGAGATTTATAATGACTTTTGATAAAGTCCTGACCGAAGGCCGATAGTGCTGTTAACAACACCAGTGAAAGTATAATATTTTTCATTTAATATAGTTTTGGAGGTCAAATTTAAAATTTTTTGTTAAATGAATAACAAAATTCTTTTATTTTTCTTGAGTGTATCTTATGGCTTTCTCTCTCTTGCATCTTAGCCATATTTTAAGTACTTTCGTCGGCAAATAATATGCTGTTAGATGAAGAATTATAAAACTTATTTTCAGATAAAAGCCGATGTACAAGACGTATTCACGGCTTTAACCAATCCGTTTACTATTGAGTTATGGTCGGGCAATAAAGCTGTAATGACTCAAAACGTGGGTGATGAGTTTTCTTTATGGGATGGAGATATTATAGGGAAAAATCTGGAAGTGATTGAGAATAAGAAATTGGTTCAGCAGTGGTATTTTGGTGAAGAGGATGAAGCTGAGCCCAGCATTGTTACGCTGACACTGTGGCCTAAAAATTCACAAACAAGTGTGGAGCTGAATCATACCAATATTCCCGATGAGGCTTACGATAATATTGTAGAGGGCTGGAACGAAGCTTATCTGGGTGCCATAAAAGTATTACTGGAGATTTAATAACAGGCAGTTGAAAAAGTTTGATGCCATCATAATAGGAAGTGGGCTGGGAGGTTTGATAACGGCTGCTATCCTGGCTAAAGAAGGTCAGAGTGTTTTGGTTCTGGAAAAAGGCAGGAAAACAGGTGGTTTTCTCCATACTTTTAAACGCGATGATACTGTATTTAATACCGGAATGAATTATGTGGGATCGCTGGAGGAAGGCGGTTTTTTTTATCAGTACTTAAACTATCTGGGCGTATTTAAACAATTAAACATTAAGCAATTAGATGTCGATGGTTTCGACGAGATTTCTTTTGCTGATTCCTCAGAAGTTTTTCGTTATGCTCAGGGAAAAGAGAATTTTATCAGGCAGTTGCTTAAAAGCTTCCCAAACGAAGAAAAAGCCATTGTTGATTATACGCAAGGCATTTGGGATGTCTCTGATAAATTCCCCTTATTACATCTTAAAGATGCTGAAAAAACAACCAAGGGAGAGGATTATCTTATAGGTGGGGCTTGGGAGTTTATCTCCAAGATGACTTCAAATACTTTATTACAGAATGTGTTAGCAGCCAATAATTCGCTGTATGCGGGGCAGAAAGGGAAGACGCCATTATATGTTCATGCCTTGGTGAACAGGCAGTTTATTCAGAGTGCCTGGCGTTTTGTAGGAGGAAGTCAGCAGTTAGCAAGGGCGCTGTCCGATAAGATCACCGAAGCAGGTGGTGAAGTGAAAAATCGCTCCGAAGTCGTGAAAATTGCGACTGAGGATGCCGAGAATACTTGGGTGGAAACCCTTGATGGAGAGAGGTATTTCGCCAGGCGTATCATCTCAAATATCCATCCGGCTCAAACCTTAAATATGCTGGATGACAAACGTATCAAAAAAGTATATCGTAAACGTATCAACGATTTAGAGAATACTTATAGTTTTTTTAATCTCTATATTGTCTTTAAAAAGCATAGCTTTCCGTATTATAATAAGAACTTTTATCATTTTATGGAGGAAGATGTTTGGATTAATGCTGCTCAAAGACCTGTGAACCCGGCCTATTATATGTTTTATACTTCTGCAAGCAGAAGGCAACAAGAATGGGCCGATAATGCTACAGTGTTAACACAGATGGATTATAAGGAAGTAGAACAATGGAAAGATACTAAGATAGGCTTAAGAGGGCGTGAGTATGAGGCTTTTAAACAGCGGAAAGCGGAATTTTTATTAAACGAATTGGAGCAGAAATTCCCCGGGATCAGGTCGAAAATACAATCATATGATACGGCCACACCGCTCACTTATGAGCATTATAACGGGGCACCACAGGGGGCTGCTTTTGGGATACAGAAAGACCATCGAAGTATTTATAAAAGCATTATTCTGCCCAAAACAAAAATCCCTAATTTGTTTCTCACCGGTCATCATTTAAATATGCACGGTGCTTTGGGCGTGACCATAGGTGGGGTGCTAACGGCCTCGGAAATTTTGGGACAGGAGTATTTAATCCATAAAATCCGCCAGACTTTATGATTCGGAAATTACTAAATATCATCAAGTGGTTGTTGCTGGCTATTGTAGTGCTGATAGTGGCTTTATTGGCTTATTATCTGTTAGCTACTCATATTACAGAACCTCAGGTAGATATGAGTCTGATAAAGCAGGATGAGCTGATAAAACAAAATGATAGTACTTATACTTATCAGGATGCCTGGCTCCGAAAAAACCGCTTTGGCTTATGGGAGATGTATATCAGCGGGTCGCCGGCAGAATTAGGTATTAAGAATGGTATCTTGGCACAGCATCTGATTAAGAAACAGGAGGAAGCCTTTGTTGTTCAAATAAAGAAAATGATACCATCGGAGTCTTTTCTGGGTTTTTTGAAATATATCACAACCTATATTACCAAAGATTTGCCCGATTATATCCCTCAAGACTATCAGACCGAGATAAAAGCTGTATCCTTATTTGCTTCCTCTGACTTCGATTTTATTGGTGATAAGTATGTGCGACAGCTGAATTATCATGCGGCTCACGATATTGGACACGCCATGCAGAACCTGCATCTGGTAGAGTGTACCGCCTTTGCGGCCTGGGATTCAAGAACCACAGATTCTTCAATTTTAGTGGGGCGTAATTTCGATTTTTATGTGGGTGATGAGTTTGCGGAGAATAAAATAGTACTTTTTGTAAAACCTGATTCAGGCTATGGTTTTGCGAGTATCACCTGGGGTGGGATGATAGGAGTGGTGAGTGGAATGAACACTCAGGGGCTTTCCATCACTTTGAATTCGGCCAAGGGGAATATTCCGTTTTTGGCCAAAACACCGGTTTCTATCATTGCGCGCGAGATATTGCAATATGCTAAAAATATCGACGAAGCTTATGCCATTGCCAAATCCCGTGCTTCGTTTGTGTCGGAGAGTTTTATGCTATCTTCGGCCCGGGATCATACGGTAGCTATTATTGAGAAAACACCCGATACCACTATCTTATATGAATCAAATACCAATCATATTGTATTGACCAATCATTTTCAGAGTAAGGCTTTAAAAGATACGCCGATTAATGTAGAGAATATGAAAGAGAATGTGACCACTTATCGTTTTAAGCGCGTAGAAGAACTGCTGGATGTAGAAGAACAATTTGATGTTGAGGATTTTGCCGGAATATTAAGAGACACCAAAGGTTTACACAATAAAGATATTGGTTTGTCAAACGAGGGCGCAGTTAATCAGCTGATTGCACATCATTCCATCATCTTTAAACCGGAGCAGAAACTTTTCTGGATCTCTTCGGCTCCCTATCAGTTGGGGGCTTATCCGGCTTATCATCTGGATAGTATCTTCTTAAATCCGGTTTCTTTAAAACCATCTTATGATATGCCATCGTACACCATTCCGGCCGATTCCGGTTTTTTAAAGCATGAATATGTCGGTTTTAAGGCGTATAAAACTTTAGTCAATAAGTTAAAAGAAGGTGAAGCTGTAGATATTGAGGCATTTATCAAGTTGAATCCGCATTATTTTTATACTTATGAATTGATAGGGGATTATTATCTGAACTCCAATCAAACAAAACGGTCGGTAGCCTATTATCAAAAGGCCCTTTCTTGTTTTATTCCTAATGCTTACGAAAGAGAAAGAATCAGAAGCAAGATTTTATTCAAACCACCTCAATAGCCATTTATTTTATTCCTGACGGAGGTTGTTTTTGGCTTCTCGATTCATAAAAATATTATAAAAAGTTAAATTTTAGTTATATGGTGTCCGAAGTGGATAATTTAGAAGACTTAAATGCCTAAAAATTTGGTCATATTATTGTTTTAACTAATTTTGTCATCCTAAAAAAATCGAATATTTCTATCGTTTTTTACAAAAACTATGATACAGATATTCGATAAGCAAAGATTAAACAAACTAAAAGATTTAATTATATGAGTTTTAGAATATTGGTGTTGGCCAAGCAGGTTCCTGATACACGTAATGTGGGGAAAGATGCGATGAAAGCTGATGGAACTGTAAATAGAGCTGCACTTCCGGCTATTTTTAATCCGGAAGATTTGAATGCGCTTGAATTTGCTTTAAAGGTAAAAGATAGAATTAAAGATGCTGAAGTCATTATATTAACCATGGGGCCGGCTCGTGCGGCTGAGATTATTCGTGAAGCCATGTACCGTGGTGCCGATAAGGGTTATTTAATTACTGATAGAAAATTTGCTGGTAGCGATACTTTAGCTACGTCTTATGCCATCTCGTTGGCAGTTAAGAAATTAGCACCGTTTAATTTATTAGTGGCTGGTCGTCAGGCTATTGATGGGGATACTGCTCAAGTGGGGCCACAGACAGCCGAGAAGGTAGGCATTCCTCAGATTGCTTATGCCTTGGAGCTGCTTGCTGTGAATGAGAAAGAAATTACTATCAAACGCCGAATAGAAAGAGGTGTGGAAACTGTTACCGGGACTTATCCTTTAGCAGTAACGGTTCATGGTTCTGCCGACGACTGTCGCCCACGTAATGCCAAACGACTCATGCAGGTGAAGCATGCGCGTACTGTCAGTGAGCTGCAAACCGAAACCCGCGATTATACAGAACTGATGACTGCCCGTCCGGATTTAAAAATCCAGGAATGGTCGGTAGCAGATATAGGTGCCGATGTGGAGCAGCTGGGTTTATCCGGTTCGCCTACCAAAGTAAAAGCCATTGAGAATGTGGTGTTCCAGGCTAAAGAATCAAAGAGTTTAGGTAGCTCCGATAAGGAGATTGAAGACTTGATGATAGAGTTGATAGATGGTCATATGATTGGCTAATTAAGTATTGCTAAAAAGAAAATAATGAATAACGTTTTTATATATTGCGAACTTACTGAGGAAAATCATATTGCCGATGTAAGTCAGGAATTGCTCACCAAAGGAAAGACTTTGGCTAATGAGCTGGGAGTAAAAGTAGAGGCCTTAGTGATTGGTCATCAATTAAACGGGATAGAAAAAGAGATTTTTCCTTATGGAGTCGATATTGTACATTTGGCCGATGATGCTAAATTATCGCCTTTTACCAGTGGTGCTCATGCCAGGGTATTGACCAACATCCTGAAACAAGAAGAACCACAGATTGCCTTATTTGGTGCTACTGCCAATGGCCGTGATGTGGGACCCAGAATTGCCAGTGCTTTAAAATGTGGATTAACAGCCGATTGTACCAGTTTGATTATTGGTGACCACGAAGATAAAAAAGCAGGAAAGACCTATAAGAACCTTTTATATCAGATTCGTCCTGCCTTTGGTGGTAATATCATTGCTACTATTATCAATCCCGAGACCAAGCCTCAGATTGCCACTGTACGCGAAGGGGTGATGAAAAAAGAAATCTTTGATGAGAACTATCAGGGAGTGGTAAAAGAATTTAAGGTTGATGGTATTTTTAGTGACTTGGATTTAGCCATTAAAATCATCGATCGTGAGATACAGCCACCTAAGGTAAATATCAAAGGCTCACAGATTATTGTGGCCGGAGGTTATGGTGTGGGCAGCAAAGAGAACTTTGAGTTGCTTGCTGAATTAGCTCATGCACTTGGTGGTGAGGTTGGTGCTTCGCGCGCTGCTGTGGATTCCGGATTTGCTCCTCACGAACGTCAGGTAGGCCAAACCGGTGTTACTGTTCGTCCTAAGCTTTATATTGCTTGTGGTATCTCGGGAGCCGTTCAGCATACAGCAGGGATGTCCGATTCTGCTCAAATCATCTCTATCAATACTGATCCTAATGCGCCTATTAATAAATTGGCCGATTATGCGATCACCGGTAAGCTCGAAGAGGTGATTCCTATGATGATTAAGTATTATAAAAAGAATTCGAAGTAAACCTAATGCCTGATGTCAGGCTTTAAATTGAAAAACAATGGCTAATTTTTTTAACGATAATAAAGATTTGGAATTTCATTTGAACCACCCTTTGATGCAAAAATGTGTGGATTTAAAAGAAAACAACTATAAAGATAAAGACGAGTTTGATTATGCGCCACTCGACTTCGAAGACACTATGGATTCTTATAGCAGAACCTTAGAGATTGTAGGCGAGGTATGTGGCGATATCATAGGTCCTAATGCCGAGAGTGTCGATCACGACGGTCCGCAATTGATTAATAACGAAGTAAAATATGCCAAAGGAACCGCCGAAAACTATAAGGCTTTGGTTGATGCCGGTTTGATTGGTATGTCGTTACCACGTAAGCATAAAGGATTGAATTTTTCTATTGTTCCTTATGTGATGTCGGGTGAGATTGTATCGCGTGCTGATGCCGGATTCGCCAATATCTGGGGATTACAGGACTGTGCCGAAACCATTCACGAGTTTGGTGACGATGCTATCAAGAATGAGTTCTTACCTCGTTTCAGTAATGGCGAAACAGCAGCCATGGATTTAACAGAGCCCGATGCGGGTTCCGACCTTCAGGCGGTGATGCTCAAAGCTACTTATAATGAAGACGAAGATCAGTGGTATTTGAATGGTGTGAAACGTTTTATCACCAATGGTGATGCCGATATCTCTTTGGTCTTGGCTCGCTCCGAAGAGGGCAGCAGCGATGGCCGTGGCTTATCCTTATTTGTTTACGATCGTGCCGAGGAAAAGATGACCGTGAGACGTATCGAGAACAAAATGGGTATCAAGGGTTCTCCTACCTGTGAATTGGTATTTAAGAATGCACCTGCTAAATTGGTGGGTGATACCCGTTTGGGACTGATTAAATATGTGATGTCTTTGATGAATTCAGCTCGTTTGGGTGTTGGTGCTCAGAGTGTTGGTATTGCTGAGGCAGCTTACCGTGAGGCTTTGAAATATGCCCACGAAAGAGAGCAGTTTGGTAAGCCCATCATTAAATATCCTGCGGTATACGAGATGATCACTACTATGAAAGTGAAAACGCAAGGTATTCGCTCCTTATTATACGAAACAGCACGTTTTGTCGACCTTTATAAGTCTTATGGTTTTGCGGCTGAAGAAAGAAAACTCAGCCCCGAAGAAAGAAAAGATCAAAAGTATTATTCTCGTAAAGCGGATATGTATACGCCTTTATTGAAACTCTTTGCCAGTGAGTATAGCAATGAGATTGCCTACGATGCTTTGCAGGTTCATGGTGGTACCGGTTTTATGAAAGATTTCCCTATCGAGAGAATTTATCGTGATGCCAGAATCACAACTATCTACGAAGGAACATCGCAGTTGCAGGTGGTAGCCGCTATCCGTGGTATTGGTAATGGCTCGTATTTGAAATATATCCGTGAATACGAAGCCTTGGAGTATAATGCAGAATCAGAAGTGATTAAGGCACGTTTGATTGAAATGACTCAGCAGTTCGAAGAGACTTCGGACTTGATGTCGGCTTATAAAAACTCTGAGTTGTGGGATTTCCACTCTCGCAGAATCGTAGAGATGGCCGGTAATATCATTATCAGTTACTTATTATTAAACGATGCACAACGCGATGAGCAATATATGGCCTCAGCAGAGATTTTCTCTAAAAAAGCTATGGCAGAGAATCAAGATAAGATGGCTTATATCAAAGATTTACAGGTAGATGATTTATCACAATTTAAGATTGTAGAATAATCACCCGATTAATCTTTAATGAATGAACCACGGATGAACTATTTGTTTATTCGTGGTTTTTTGTGGCTTCGAGAACCTCAGCCACCCAAAAGACGAGAACCTCAGCCACCGTATTTCGAAAACAAACGTTGCCTTGGCTATCGTACACTGTTACCTGAGGCACTCGAAGGTAACACTACTAATGGGCTTCTCGCTTCACAATATAATCAAATATGTTTATATATTTTGGTTTCTTTGGTTTTTTTATTTTGTTTAAATTTGTATTTAGATTAAATTATAATCAATATAAATGCAAAGAAAATATAAGATAATTGAAGGCGAAAAAACTATTAAAGCTTGTTCAAATTTTAGACTACCATTTGAACCAAATAATGTTGCATTATCATATAGAAACGATTTAAGAATCAGTATTTCAAAATTACGACTATGTACTAATCAAATGTTAAGATCAAAATATATTACAAATAAAATTGACTTCTTTGATATTGAAAATGTATTATTTTATAACATAGGAACATCGTCATTTAGAGCAATTAGTCGTAATGGAATAATAATAAACTTTGAACAGCGAAACATACCAATTAATGATTGTAATCATATACTAGAATACCAGATAATTGATGCTAGTTTCTTAAAACAACCAAAAAATAATTATTTAGTATATTTCACTTTTAACTTACCTTCTCTGGTTACAAGTAATAAAGCAGGTGATTTTTGGTTAGCAATACATCAAGGTAGAATTGATATTAAACAAAAAAATCTTATTCTTAACGATGACTTTGGCCTTTTTATTGAGATTGAATCTAATAAGGATATATACAGTATTGCAAGCATAATGAAATCATTATTAGATGGAATAATTTCTGGATTTCATAGGGAAAATGACATTGATTATAATGTAGTAAATTATTTGAGTGATCGATATTCTATAACAGATAAGAGTATAATTGCATATTTGCGAAATGAATCATATGCTGTTCTTGGTGATAGAAATCTAGTTTCAGTATTTCGAAATGCTATTAAATGGGATCCTGTTGATGAGAGATGCAAAGAGATTACAATAATTCCTAAATTAAACAAACATATAAAGGGGGTAAATATTAGTGGTAAGTTATATGGTATTGATAATCAAATAAACTTTGATAAGAATCATTTTTAGAGATTGTTTATATAAAAGAAGTAGAAATTGAAATTTAGAATATAATAATTTAATAAGCTGTTTCCTGAGGCAATCGAAGATAACAAAGAATCAAAAAATGGGTAAAGGATATATGTACATATTAGAATGTTCCGATGGAAGTTATTATACAGGAAGCACTAAATATCTGGAAAAAAGATTTCAACAACATCAAGCTGGTGAAGGGGCAAATCATACAAAAAAGAGATTGCCTGTTAAGCTTTTGTATTATGAAGAGTATCAAAGAATTGACGAAGCGTTTTATAGGGAAAAACAGGTGCAAGGTTGGAGTAGAAAAAAGAAAGAAGCTCTAATTAATGGCGAATTTGGTAAATTACCTGAGCTTGCGGTAGCATATCGTGATAAAAATGGCTTCGAGAACCTCAGCCATCGAAGAGACGAGAACCTCAGCCATCGAAGAGACGAGAACCTCAGCCACCCAAAAGACGAGAATCCCAAGAACAGATAACTTAAGGATATTGGATAGTATCGAAGATTAAATTTCGACTTAAAAGGTATTGCTCTTATTTAATCCGGGCCCAATCGGGAAATACACTAAGATCGATATCAAAAATATAAGTTCCCATATAATACACCCAAAGGCTCAGGATGATGACAGCTACCATATTAATCAGGAAACCAGTACGCATCATATCTTTAATCATTAGTTTATTGGTTCCAAAAACGATGGCATTGGGCGGGGTGGCCACAGGTAGCATAAATGCCAGGGAAGACGACAGAGTGGCGGGTAACATAAAGATAAGCGGATTAACTTCGATACTGACGGCTAAACCGGCTAAAATAGGTAGTAACATCTCGGTAGTGGCTGTATTAGAGGTCAGCTCGGTTAAAAACGACATCATTAAGGCGATGAAAAATACGACCAAAAGCGGAGAATAGGCGCTCACCCATTTTAGCTGTTCCCCAAACCACATCGACAAGCCCGATTCGGTGAAACCGCTGGCTAAGGCAAAGCCACCACCAAATAATAACACAATGCGCCAGGGGAGTTTGTTGATAATACCTCCATCTAATATTCGGCTGCTGCTTTGGCTTTTAGAAGGGATGATAAATAATATGGAAGCCAGGAATATCGCAATGGTGCCATCGTTGATATAACCCGGTTCGGGAAATAATGAGCTCCAACCTTTGATATCGAGACTACCAAAGTGAAAACCATGATGGGTGATCCATAACACAGCCATACTGATAAATATGGTAAAAACGACTTTTTCTTCAAATTTGGCTTTCCCTAATTCCCGATATTGTTGTTTAAAAATCTCTTTCGAAGGGTTTATCCAGTCCTTACGGGGATAATATAGGTATAACAGCCAGAAGAAGATAAAGGCAAACAGAATAATCGTTAGTGGTAAGGCAAAGACAAACCAGCTTAAGAAGTTGATTTCGGGTGCCTGGGGAAAGATAATGCTAAAGATACGAGTAAACGACAGGTTGGGAGGTGTGCCCACCAGGGTGGCAATACCGCCAATACTGGCCGAATAGGCAATGCCTAATAAAAGCCCTATATGAAATCTATTGCCGGTATTTTCCTTAATCTTCAATCCGCTAATAACCGATAAAGCAATGGGAATCATCATCATAGCTGTGGCGGTATTCGACATCCACATACTCAAAAAAGCCGTAGCGAACATAAACCCAAACAGAATATTGGCAGGTTTGGTCCCTACAATCATCAATAGTTTTAGGGCGATTCTTTTATGGAGGTTCCATTTCTCCATGGCTAAGGCCACCAAAAAACCACCGATAAACAGGAAAATCACATGATTGAAATAAGTAGACGATACCGCTTTACCATCCATCACCCCGAATAAAGGAAATAAAGCAACCGGTAACAGGCTGGTGACGGATATAGGAACGGCTTCGGTGATCCACCAAGTAGCCATCAGCAAGGCGATAGCCAGGGTATAGGTGATGGCAGGTTTATCGGGTTCGATATTTAAAAATAAAGTAACAATAAAGAGTATGATTCCTAAAACAAGTCCAAATAGAGAAGTTTTTGAGTTAGTCATAGTTATCTTTTGTTGAGTACCTTACAAATATACATCTTTTAGTAATAGCTTCCTAAAGAGAGAAAGTAGGAATGTAATTTTTGGCAGAAATATTTACAAGATTTTATTAGGAAGTTTATTAAATGATTATCTTCGCACTCTTTTTTCAGTATTAAATTTAACAGATTAAATATGAATAAATTAGCAGTTATTGCTTTTGGAGGTAATGCCCTCCTCAGAAGTGGTCAGAAAGGTACCATCAGTGAGCAAGAAGCGAATGTATATGATACTTGTTCTAAATTAGTTGACTTAATAAGAGGTGGTTACGATATTGTGATTGCCCATGGTAATGGTCCGCAGGTAGGTAATGTATTGCTACAGCACGAAGCGGGAGAGAAGGTTTTTGGAGTACCTAAATTGCCTATTGATATTGCAGTGGCCGAAACACAAGGCTCTATAGGTTATATGATAGAACAGCAAATGCGTAATGTATTACATAAAGAAGATCTGGAGCGCGATATCATCACCATTATCACACAGGTGTTGGTAGATAAAAACGATCCGGCCTTCGATAATCCTACAAAACCCATTGGTCCGTATTATACCAAAGAAGATGCTGAGAAGATTGCTTTGGCCAGTGGTTCTAAGTTTCACGAAGATCCACAGGGCAGAGGCTGGCGAAAAGTAGTGGCTTCACCACGTCCGGTACGTATCAATAATCGAAAATCTATTGAGGCTTTGGCTCGTGATGGTCAGATTGTAGTATCTGTTGGTGGTGGCGGTATCCCTGTTCACTATGTGGAAAAGCAAAAACTGGAAGGTGTGGATGCGGTTATTGATAAAGACTTAGCCAGTAGTATGTTAGCAGCGCAGATTAGAGCCGATGAGTTTTATATCCTCACAGATGTTTCTAAAGTATATATCAATTTCAATACCCCACATCAAAAGGCGCTTGACAGGGTAACGGTGAAAGAAATGAAAGAATATTTGGCTGATGGACAGTTTACCGAAGGGAGTATGGCACCTAAAGTGAGGGCTGCCATCGAGTTTGTGGAGAATGGTGGTAAAAGATGTATTATTACCCAAGCATCGGAATTAGGAAAACCGGAAGCCGGTACGAGAATCGTTTTGAGTTAAAAAATAGAAATAGAATATATGAAACTGATAGGGGAGACCTTATCAGTTTTTTTTATGCCTTTTTTATAAAGATAAAACCGTCCCAAAAATGAGAGCAAATAGCCATAAAAATCAGGCCTAAAAATAGGGTTATACATGTAACCACACAGCTCCTTATAAAGTAAGATTACAAATGTAACATCGCCTATTTTGTAAATTTTCAATAATAATAGGGTTTATCATTGTCAACAGTTCGTTTTTTACAGTATAATTATTCACTCGTATTGTATATGGCACTAATTCAGTTGATAATATAATTCATATAAAGTAATTATTGAATTATATTTAAGAATAGATACCAATCTGATCGTAATTTATACATCGTTTTTTAATAATTATAAATCAGATAGATAGAAAGATTACTTTATGATCAGCTTAAATTAAATCCAAAAAAGTCTTGGGTTACATTTGTTATTTTGTTAATTTCACGGAATTAAACAAGATTTCTTGTTTACATTAGTAACGAAGAATTAAACAGATACAATTGTAACATGATAGAAAGGGTAAAATTATTAATGTCGGTAAAGAATTTATCGTCTGCGCAGCTGGCCGAAATGATAGGCGTACAACGTTCCGGGATTTCTCATATCTTATCCGGAAGAAATAAACCATCGCTCGATTTTGTAGTGAAAGTATTGGAGACCTATCCCGATTTAAACGAATCGTGGTTTTTAAAAGGCGAAGGCGAGATGTTGAAATCTGCTTCTCGTAGTTTATTCGAAGTAAAAGAGGAGCATGTGGAGGATAATATGGAGGTGGAAATACCCGATACAGCTCATGACAGGGTGAATGACGAAGAGCCGGCTTATTATGGGAAAGAACCTTCTATAGCTTTAGCGGAGACCGAAACCAATGAAGAATTGAAGCAAACAGTAGATCATGAGACCGATTTGGATACTGTTTTATCTAAAGAAACAGAATCGGTTGTCCGTACTACCAGCAACCATCGGCAGAAAGAAAAGCATAAGAAACTGGTAAAACTCATCGAGATATATAGCGATGGCAGTTTTAAAGTATACCATGCTGAATAAAAAAAGGTGATAACTACTTAGTTATCACCTTGATATCATATAAAGGTTTCTTAAGATTTTTCTCTTCCTGCAAAAAAGAAATTACTTTCGATCTCTGCATTTTCATCGCTGTCGGAACCATGAACGGCATTTTCGCCTATGCTGGTACCGCACATCTTTCTGATGGTCCCTTCTTCGGCCTCCGCGGGATTGGTAGCCCCAATGAGCTTGCGATAGTCTTCTACAGCATTTTCCTTTTCTAAAATAGCTGCAATAATAGGGCCCGAAGACATAAACATCACCAATTCGTCATAAAAAGGACGTCCTTTATGAACTTCATAGAATTTTTCGGCATCTTCTTTTGAGAGCTTTGTTATTTTCATGGCTGCAATATGAAATCCGCCATCATAGATTTTACTAATGATTTTACCGGCACAGTTGTTTTTATAAGCGGTAGGCTTAATCATTGTCAGGGTTTTTTGTATGCTCATAATCTTAATTATTGTTAATTAGGATACAAAACTAAGATATAATATGATGTGGCTGGTATTTTTTCTCTATAAAAAGTTTAATTTTGCTCGAAATTATTTTCTCAGAAAAACATAAAATATTGAATTACAGTAATTATAAAGGAATAAAGCAGGCCATATCTTCTGCTACTAATATTGTGTTGAGTACCCATACCAATCCCGATGGGGATACCATTGGCTCTGCTTTGGGGCTTTATCATTTCCTAAAAGGAAGTCAGATAAATGTGCAAATCGTTTGTCCTAATATATTGCCCGAAAACCTGGCATGGATGCCACAGAGTGATGGTATTATCAGCCACGAAACTGATAAAGCCCTATTTCAGACTGCTTTAAATAAGGCTGATTTGATCATCCATATAGATTATAATGCCTTTCACCGTACCGGGAAAGCGGTCGAGAAGCTCTTACAAGAGCTGGAGGATGTGACTCATATTATGATTGACCATCATCCAAATCCCTCGGAGGGTTTTAAAGCTTATTTAAGCGATCCTACGGCTTGTTCAACAGCGCAATTGGTGTATCAGTTCACCCAATATTTCTCACCAAACACCCTCTTATCAAAAGATGCGGCCGATTGTTTATATGTGGGACTCATTACCGATACCGGTTCCTTTAGTTATGGTATAGAAGATGAAAACCCCTATTTAATTGCTGCTGCTCTGGTTAAAGCCGGGGTTGACGACAGACTGGTACACGAAAAAGTATATAGTAATAATACGCTCAACCGCTTGAAGTTATTAGGTTTTGCCTTATCGGAGAAGCTGGTAGTGAATACCGAAGAGAAGTGGGCTTATGTCAGTTTAAGCAAAAAAGAATTAAATAAATATCATTATCAACCGGGTGATACCGAAGGCATTGCGAATTATGCCTTATCTATCAATGGTGTATTAGCAGCGGTATTGATTACTGAGAAAGAAGATGTGATCCGTCTGTCGTTTAGGTCGAAAGGCGATTTTGCCGTTAATACCATAGCGGCCAAACACTTTGCCGGTGGCGGGCATTTAAATGCCGCCGGAGGTGATTCGCTATTACCTATGGATGAGACCATTGCCAACTTAAAAAAGCATATGGGTGCTTATAAGGATGAATTAGTAAAATCGGGTTCTTAAATGAGATTCTTAATCGTATATCTTTGGGCTGTTATTTTCTTTTTGTTTTCTTGTAAGAACGAGAGTAAACCACAAGAAAAGCAAGCTCATAATATCAGTAAGCAAGAGCTTAAAAAAGAATTATTGAAGTCGAATAATCATTTTTTAAAGATTGAAGATCAGAATATTAAAGATTATATTCAGCGTCATCATTATCAAATGACCAAGACAGGTACCGGCTTATACTACGAAATATACAAAGAGGGTAGTGGTCCTGTAGCTCAGGAAGGAGATATTGCAGTGTTAAAGTATACCCTGCGTTTGATAAATGGTGTGGTAGTGTACGATTCGGAGCAGGATGGACTGAAAGAATTTAGGATTTCTAAGGGTGGTGTAGAAAGTGGCTTAGAAGAAGGAATTTTATTGCTTAAGCTTGGCGACTGTGCAAGATTTATTTTACCTTCGCACCTTGCTTTTGGTTTGGCTGGCGATCATAATAAGATACCCAGAAAAGCGACCTTAGTATATGATATTGAGTTGATTAACTTAAAATGATAATATAAAATGTTAAGAAAATTTTTATTGTTTATAATAGTATCTGTGTTATTTGCCTCTTGTGGAAACTCCGAGTTTCCGGGTTTTAAAGAAAAAAGCAGTGGTTTATTGTATAAGATTCACAAAGATGCTGGTGGTATCAAAGCCGTACCGGGCGATTATATGACTCTCGAAATGACTTATTATACCAATGAGGATTCTCTGTTATTTGATTCTCAGGGACAGACTTTCCCTTTACAATTAGAAAAGCCTGTTTTCAAAGGTGATATCAATGAGGCTCTGGCTTTATTGGGAGTGAACGACAGTGCTACTTTTGTTATACGAGCCGATAGCTTTTTAATCAATAATGCCAAAGTGGTGCAGTTACCTGCTTTTGTAGACGATCATAGTAAAATCATTTTTCATGTGAAGGTGCATAAGATACAAACCCTCGAAGAGTTAAAAGCCGAAGAGGATCAAGTTCGGACCGATGCCATCATACACGAAAAACAACTGATTGAGGATTATATTGCCGATAATCAGATTACTGTAGAACCTACCGAAACCGGACTTTATGTGATTTTTGAGACCTTGGGAAAAGGTAAGAAAGCAAAAGTGGGTGATAAGGTTAAGGTGCATTATAAGGGGATGTTCCTGGATGGTTTTGTGTTCGATTCCTCTTATGAAAGAAATCAGCCTATTGAATTTGTTTTAGGCGAAGGTAATGTGATTGACGGATGGGACGAAGCTATTGCCATGATGCGTGAAGGCGATCAGGCAACTTTGCTTATACCTTCAAGTCTGGGTTATGTTAATGGCAGAGGGCAGATAAAGCCTTATACGCCCTTATTATTCGAAGTGAAATTAATAAATGTAAAATAAAAAAATCTAAAAAATGAAAATGAAATTAATGAAACATTTGGCCATATTAATGGCATCAGTGGTGGTGTTTGCATCTTGCGATAACTCACATCCTGGTTTTGAAAAGAATGAAAATGGTATTTATTATAAGATAATAAGTTCGGATGCCGGTACTTCGCATATTAAATGCGACAGTGGTATGTTTTGGAAGATGGGTATGAGCTATGGTACCGAAGATAGTTTATTATTCGATTTTAGTCAGAACCCTAATTATTTCGACATGCCTTTTGCCAAG
>Ga0256827_10000241_pt1 | contig 32336 bp, 30 predicted proteins | sample CV84metaG_FD_185977 | JGI IMG/M metagenome (GOLD analysis project Ga0256827, IMG submission 185977) | Hydrothermal vent microbial communities from East Pacific Rise, Pacific Ocean - CV84 | ecosystem: Environmental > Aquatic > Marine > Hydrothermal vents | place: Pacific Ocean: East Pacific Rise...
TCTAATATAAATTTTTCTCTTTTAATTGCTCTTAGTATTCTATCTTGATTTCCATCATATTTATCATTTAAAATTTCAATCTTTTCCTTATAAGAATCAGATAAATATTTAATAAAAAGCATACTTAAGACATAATCCTTATATTGCGAGCTATCCATTACTCCTCTAAATGTGTCACATGCTTTCCAAACTACATTATTGATAATTTCTTTAGTTGTTTTCATTTTTATTTTCTCCTAATAATATATTATTTAATAATCCTTCTTTTAATTCTTTTTTTAATTTTATAAGACTTTCAAGTAATTCTATTTCTTTATTTGAAAGCTCAACTGCAGATATAAGTTCCACTTGTTTTTTTAATGGCAAAACAAGGATTTCAAGCTCTAGTAAATCTTTTACAGTTATCATTGAAATTGTTGTACCTTTTGATTTTTTTTGAAGCCTTTTTTGTATTAAATTTGAATTTATTATACTTGTTAAATATTTTCCATCTATATCTTTACTTGGTTTTATTACTGCCATAAGTGAAGAAAATAATAATCCCGAATTATCTTTATTTATATAAACAGCAAAACTTGGTTCTCTTAATCTTATTAAAACATCTCCCTCTTTTGTTAAATAATTTTGAGATAACTTTTCTATTGAAATATACTTATTCATTTCACATTTCTTTAAAAATCCTTTACTAGAAAAGTCTTTTAATGTTATAATATCGTATTCGAACTTGTTTTCATCGTATGTTTTAGCTTTTTTCCTTAAAAGATGTAAGCCAACTTTAATTCTTGCAAGTTCTTTTAATTTTTTTGATTTCAAAACACCTCCTTTCAAGTACTATTATCAATATAGTACACTTTTAAATAAATGTCAAGCAGCTTTCTTGTATTATTTACAAAATAGTACTAGTTTCATTAATAAAACTAACACCCCGTTTCATTCTGAAACATAAAATATCAAAAAAACACATCAATATTTATAAAAAACCTATTATTCTCTTTAGTTATATAATTAAATTTTAATTATTATATTTTAGGAAACTATCTTTCTATATTAAATATATAAGTTTTAAATGGAGAGAATATGAAAAAAAAAGAAAAAATAGTTTATTCTGCCTCACTTTCAGGAATAGATGCTATAATGGTTGCAATAGAAAGTGACATTTCATTTGGTATGGCTAATTTCAATACTGTTGGCCTCCCTGACAATGCAGTAAAAGAGGCAAAAGTAAGAATTATGAATTCTATTAAATATTTAAACCTTGATTTACCACAGAAAAAGATAACACTAAATTTAGCACCTGCAGATATGAGAAAAGATGGCTCTGGCTTTGATTTACCTATGGCAATTGCAGTTTTAAATGGATTTAATTTACTGGATGTTGAACTTACAAAAAAATATTTAATAACAGGAGAGCTCTCTCTTTTTGGTGAAGTAAGAAGAATTCACGGAGCATTATCACTGGCAATACTAGCAAAGGAAAAGGGGCTTAAAGGTATTATTCTGCCTTATGAAAATGCAGAAGAGGCTTCACTTATTCCTGATATTGAAGTTTATGGAGTTAAAAGTTTATTAGAATTATTTGAGTTTTTAATAGGAAAATCCCTATTAAAAAAAGAAAAACTTAAAACATATAATTTAAATAACTCTCTTTTATTTAACGAGGACTTTTCAGAAGTAAAGGGGCAATACCTATCTAAAAGAGCAATAGAAATAGCTGTTGCAGGCAGGCATAATATAATGATGATTGGAGCCCCTGGAAGTGGAAAAACTATGCTTGCCAAAAGAATACCAACAATTGCACCTCCATTAATATATAATGAAATGATTGAAGTAATAAAAATATATTCTGCAGCAGGATTATTAAAACAAGGCTTAAAGAATTTATTTACTCGGCCATATCGTTCACCTCATCATTCTATTTCAGAAGCAGGACTTGTTGGAGGAAGTAGTAATCCTAAGCCAGGAGAAGTATCACTTTCACATAATGGAATATTATTCTTAGACGAATTAACCGAATTTAAAAAATCAACACTTGAAGTACTTCGTCAACCTCTTGAAGACAGAGAAGTTACAATAACAAGAGCATCAGGAAGCTTGACATTTCCAGCATCTACAATGTTTGTTGCTGCAATGAATCCATGTCCATGTGGATTTTATGGAGATACTACAAATACATGTTCGTGTAGCCAAAATGAAATAAAAAGATATCAAAAAAAGATAAGTGGCCCATTATTAGATAGAATTGATTTAGTAATTAATGTTCCTGCAGTAAAGCCAAGTGATTTAGTAAATACAATTAGCTCTGAAAGCTCATCTGTAATAAGAAAAAGGGTAATTGAGGCATTTGAAATACAAAAAAAACGATTTAACAATGAAAACTATAAGTTTAATTCAATGATGCCCCCTAGAGATGTTAAAAAATTTTGTAAAACAGATGAAAACACCAAGAAATTCCTAAGATTTTCTATTGAGAAGTTTGGTATTAGTGCAAGAAAATACAGCAGAATTTTAAAAGTAGCCAGAACAATAGCTGATTTAGAAAATTCTGATAATATAGAACAACATCATATATCAGAAGCCTTAAATTTTAATATTCAACGAGTTTTAATAAATTAAAAAGAGCTTATGAATACAATATCAATAATTTAGCCAACTGTTATTATTATAAATATAGAATAATTTAGGCTCCATAAGCGTATTAATACTTTTATCATTACTCATTAATTCATTTTTACCAAAAACTAATGCAGACTTAAAAACATCTTCAGTTAAAAACTTTGTATTTACAGTTATTTTCATATCAGTGATTTTACTTTGATATTTATTATTTTTCCCTGCAATATAAAACCCCCAATCCCCAAAAGAAGGAATATTATAATGATATGGAGTAATATAAAAATTAGCAGATAACAGAGTCCTGCCAATACATAGAAATGCTTCCTTTGCATGAAACGGAGAAGTTGACTGAATAACTATTAAGCTATCATCATACATTAATCTTCTGAGTTTCATATAAAATTCTTTTGTATAAAGCTTATTTAACTCAATACTACTTGGATCGGGTAAATCAATAATAATTAAATCAAATTTTTCATTAATTACCTTGCTTATATATAAATCGGCATCCATATTTATTATTGAAATTTCTGCAATTTGCACATATTTATTTTTATTTTCTTTTTTATATATTTTCTCCATTCCCTTACTTCTAAATTTAATATTAAGAGTATCAACCTTAGAATTCAATAAAGAATTATCATTCATATTTTTTAAAATAGGATTATTTTTAGCTAATTTAGTCATTTCTTCATCTAAATCTATTAACTTAATTTGAGAAATATCTTTATATTTATTTAACTCTCTAACAGCTAATCCATCACCGCCTCCAAGAATTAAAATTTTTTTATGTTCATTTAATAAAGACATTACTGGATGAACTAATAACTCATGATACCTAACTTCATCTAAAGAAGAAAACTGATTATTACCATTTATATATAAGCGATACTCTTTTAAAACTTTGTTATGCGTAATTGTAATATGTTGATACTTTGTTGTCTTAGTAAATACTACTTTATCCTTATAAAGCCTTTGCTCTGAATTTATTTCCCATTTTTTACTATTAAAATACCCGAAAAACAATAAAATTATTGTAAAAAACAATAAAATAAATATTTTTTTATTCTTCACAAGACCTATTTTATAAAAATACAGAAATGTAATAATCGCAATAAAAAAATTTACTCCTGAAACCAAAAATCCAATTTTAATAATATTAAAATGAGGTAAGAGTAATTTAACCCATATAATAGCTCCGATAAAAGAACCAAAATAATCAGCTGATATTATTACAGATAAATTTGATTTTAACTTCTTTTCATATTTTTCATTAATTCTAATAATAAAAGGAATTTCAAAACCAATTAAAAAACCCATTGATGAAATCAAAAAATACTGTATTAAAGTAAAATTATTTTCAACATAAGCATAAGCAGCATAAATAGCAATTGGAGAAAAACTACCTAAAATAACTAATAAAATCTCAATAAAAATGAACTTTTCAATTAAGCTTTCATCTTTAATAAATCTTTGAGCCCAGCCCCCTACTCCCATCATACCAAGCATAATCGCAATTGTAATGCTAAATTGCTCAATGCTGTTTCCTAGAATATAAACCGATATTGTAGAAAGCAGATATTCATCAATTAAACCAGATGCACCTGTGAAAAAAATTGATAAGGATAGTAAAACTGTAGATGTTTTTAATTTAAACATTAAATATTAAAGAATAGAACTTAAAACAAATGCCAATGCAATTTTAATAGAGGAATAAGTGATTGAAATTGGTATATTATCCTTAACAATTTCATCATAAACTCTTACTTTTGGTAAAAATATTTTATCAATAAGGTTATTTAAAACAACAATAACAAAAACAATAGCAATAGCTAAATCAATTCCAAATAATTTTAAATCATTTGATAAAGTTGTATCATCACCCATAATAGCTGTTTTTAGTATTAATGCAGAAGAAATCATAATACCAGTTAAAACAATTGAAACAGAAATATTACCTTCTTTTACTAAATCATGAATATTAAATTTTGTAATTACATTATACAAAAAGACAAGTAAAATAAATGAAAGTTGTCCTAGAATAAAAAATAAAACAGAACTCCACCAAACACCCTCTCCTGACATAGAGGCAAAAAGTATAATACCAGTAGAAATAAATGTTCCAGCTTCTACAAATGCAACAGAAAGGTTATTTTGAGCTAGCATTTCATTATTATTAACATGTCTTAAAAGTAATTTATCATTAATTATCATAGATAGAAAGATAAAAACAATTATCATTACAGAAGCCATTCCAAGATAAACTAAATCATCAAGTAAGTTTATTTTTTCCAAAGCGGTAAGTGGTGCAATAAATGCAATGCCAACTCCAGTAAATAAACCAAATTTTCTTATTGAAAATGCTAAATTATTTTTATGATTATTTAATTTATCAATAAATAACTTAATAAAAAAGACAATAATAAATACAACAATTAAATTTATTCCATCTTCCCATGAGTAAAGTTTCATATAATCTCCTTTCTTCTTCTGAAATTGACTATCGTTTCTGTATATATTGTAATAAATTCATTTGGATAATAATGTGATGTATAAATCTTAACTAAATCATCTATTCTTTTTAATAAAATTCTTGTTTCTGGATTATTTTCTCCAGGAAAGACATAATTAAACTCAAGGTCATAATTATCATCATCTATCTGGTTAACTAAACGAAAAAGGTAAGTGAAATTGTCTAAACTATAAAAAACATTATTTATTCTTGAAATATTTTTAGAAAATAAACTATTCTCATTAACTTTATTAACAGCAAAAACTTCATAAATTTCATTATTTATATTTATTGAATGACTTGCCCCTATTATTGATAAATTAATAAAATAATTATTAAACTTAAAACTAAGAGCTTTTAATATATTTACCTTATGTATTTCCTTTTTAGAAACAGTAAGAACCAAATCTTTATATGATTGTTTTTTATATTTCACCATAATTAAAACTATTTAAATCTTTGAAAATTCATTATCTTCACCTGTTCCAGTAATAGAAACCCTCTTTTTCCTACTATAACGAATAGTATTCTCATCTCCATCAACAATAATTGAGCTTCCTATTCCAGATAAAGTTACATCATTATCATCACCTTCAATATGTATTGTTCTATAGTCCTTACTAAAAATAACTTTATTACCATCTCCTTCAATTTTAATAACTCTGCATTCATCATTAAATACTAAATCATTATTATCCCCAGAAATAAGAGCAGCAGGTGACTCACCAGCAAAAATAACTTCATTATCATCACCTTCAATAATAATCTTTCTACCATTACACTCAATTGTTAAAAACTCTTTATCTTCCTCTAAACAATATACTTCCATTATTTTCCTCCCCCGCCATAAGAGCGTCCTCTAAAAGAAGAAGAGCTAGTTCTCAATCCAGATGAGGAACGACCACCATATCTTCTTGAAGAACCATAATATCTTGAACCATGATAACGTGAACCATGATAACTTGAACCATAATAACCTCTACGATAAGAATTACGATAAGGACGAAACCAAATAGCATAAATTACAATACCGCCAATTATTACAAATGCAAGAACTGCTATCCAATTCGTTCCATCATCACTGGTATCATAGCTATTTTCATAGTTATAACTATCATTATAAGCCTGAGATGAATTATTATCTCTAAAACTATTGTTATCTCTAAAACTATCAGAATTTTTACTTGAGTTACCAAAAAAACTAAAAAATAAATAAAGAACCGCACCTACAATAGCAATTGCTGAAACTATAATTAGAATAACTTCCATAAATTCCTTACATCAACATCATATAATCAATATTATATCAATATTAATATAAAAGCAAGAATATTTAACTATAATTGAGTAATATCTAATAAATATTTGAAAATATCCGATAAAAGAATTAAAGTGTTATTAAATATTTAGGAATACAATGTTTGATATATTTAAACCAAAATGGAAACAAGAAGACCCAGCTATCAGACTACAAGCATTAGAATCAATTGAAGATAAAAATGTACTACAAGAAATCGTTTTATATGACACTAATAATATAGTTAGAATAAGAGCTTTAAAAAAAATAGATGAAGACCATATCCTTTACAATATATTAAAGGAAATTACAGATGATAAAATTATTGATAAAATTATTGATAAAATAAATGAACAAAATATATTAATAAAAATTATAACAGATTATAGTAATTCTACAGTTTCGGCAATAGGTAAAAAAATAAAAAAAGTTATTAAAAAAGTAGAGGATAAATCAACATTTAACGAAATGATAATTAAAACAAGAAATGATGAATTAAAGAAATTATTACTCCCACACATAAACAATCAAGAAACCATATACACACTTATAACATTAAATCAGGATGATGAAATTGCTTTACATGCAACAGAACTACTAAATGACGAGAAGTTTTCAAAACAAATATTTAAAAATATAAACAATAACCATATTAAAAAAAGTGTACTTAAAAATATAAAAGAAGATTATTTCTTAAAGAAGATTATTTCATCAAATAATAAAGAGCTTGCAAGAATTGCAATTAAAAATATTGAGAATCAAAATATATTATTAGATATTGCACTTAAAAACCTTGATAGTAATTTAAGAAAAGATGCTGTTGAAACAATAAAAGAAGAAGATTATTTATCTAGAATTGCAAAAAATGAAAAGAATAAATCTGTTCGGCTCTTAGCAGTAAGTAAACTTGAAAATAAAAAAAATCTAGAATATTTTGCAACTTTTGATGATTTTTCAAAAATCAGATTAATTGCAATAAAAAAAATAGAAGATGAAGACACTTTGTTAAATATTATGGAAATAGAAAATGATTTACGAATTAAGTCAGCAATTATAACTAAAATAAACTCAAATGAATTTCAAATAAATATATTCAACAAATCAACAAATAAATTAATAAAAGCAAAAGCAGTTTCAAAAATTACAGAACAAAAATTTTTAGAAAATATTATTAAAACTGAAAAGAATAAAATAATAAGAGTTCGGGCAATAAAAAACCTAAAAAATCAAGAATTATTAAAAAAAATAGCGGAAAATAAAAAAGAAGATAGTTCATCAAGAGCAATGGCATTAAAACAACTAAAAAGCCCTGATGCTCTTTTAAATTTAGCATTAACATGTGAAAATAAAAATATAAAACTAACTGCAATTGCAAACATTAAGAATGAAGAAAATTTAATTAAATTTATATCACAAGAAAATGAAATCAGCATATCAAAAGCAGCAATTTATGCACTAAAAACTCAGGAAACGATATATAATATAGCTCTAAAAAACAATAATGAGGAAATTCAATTATATGCCTCAAAACAACTAAAAGATGTTCAATTATTAAAAAAACTCCATCAGGATACTAAAGTAAATAAAATAAAAAAAATTATATTTAATAAATTACCTGTAATATCAAGACAACAAATAGAAGAAGAATCCCTATATCAAATAATAATAGATTCTAAAGTTAAAAAAGAAAAGGTTCATGCTCTTGAAAAAGTTGTTTCACAAAAACTCCTAATAAAAATACTAGAAAACTCAACTGATAAAATAATCAAATTGCTTGCAATAAAAAAAATAAATAATTATGAATATCTTGAATCCATAAAGAATAATTTTAATGATAAAAAAATAAAAGAATTAATATATGAAAGACTCAAAGACTCAATATATTAATATAAAAAATTAAAACTTATTGTTTTTATGCTTAATATTTGATATAAATTCTCTTTTTAGGAGAAGAAATGAATTTTAAGTTCACTAAAAACAATAAAATAATGAAATATACATTAATAATTATTATAGTATTACAGATCGTTTCATGCCAAAAGGATAATCCGAAAAAAACAGTAAGCAAAAAACCAGTAAAACAAACTAAAATTATTTCAGAAGATATAAAAAAAATAAAAACAGATAAAAACTTTAATGCTTCAGAGTACCAGTATGAAAATATATCAATAAAACTTCCTGAAAACTTTAAAAGGAAAGAGAGCAATCTTTTTTTTCAAGAAAACGGAACAAATCTATCAATAAAAAAAGATTACACTAACACTTCACTTGATAAATATATAAAAGAAAATTACAAAAAACTAAAAAGTGAATTCTCAAATACAATAAAAGAAGAAGAAGAAGTAAATATAAATAACCAGCTATTCAAAAGAGTAAAATATGTTATTGACAGAAAAAAATATTTAATACAAATAGAATCTATTTTGATAAAAAAAGATAATACTATTTATATTGTTAATATTTCAGGTAAGAAAAAACATATAGATTCACTTACTCAGACAATCAATAATATATTTTCAACAATAATAATAAAGGGAAATTAATGTTAATTAATTTAGAAAATATAAAGAAAACTATTCCTGATATTCCTCAAATTAATGGTAGTGAAGACTTCATACAAACTGCAGTGTTGGTACTTTTAATAAAAGAAAATAATAACTGGAGTATAATTTTTGAAAAGAGGTCTAGTAATATAAGTCAGGGGGGGGAAATTTCATTCCCTGGTGGTAAGTTTGATAAGTCACTTGATTTAACAGCTAAAGATACAGCAATTAGAGAAACAACAGAAGAAACAGGTATTAGCTCGTCACAAATAACAGTATTAGGAGAACTTGATTCAATACTTGCACCATTAGGAGTAATGATAAAACCATTTTTAGCTACCTCAAATATTACCAAAATTCCTATAGATTATAATAAAGAAGAAGTAGAATATATATTTTCTGTTCCAATAAACTGGTTTATAGAAAATCCACCTACAGAATATGCAACAGTTTTAAAAGCTCATCCATATATTTTCAATAAAAAGACTAAAATAGAGCTTCTTCCAGCAAAAAAGCTTGGGCTACCAGATAAATATTCTGAACCATGGGGTCAACTAAAGCAAAAAGTATTTGTGTATAATTATAAAAATGAAATAATATGGGGTCTTACTGCAAGAATTGTAAATTCATTAATTAAAAATTTGGCTCAATATATAGAATTATAAAATCATCACCATTTTTTAATCCACCCTGAAAGAAACCTTCCTTTGCTTTTGTATGCAAATTAATATTTAAAACCCATGGAATTCTTATATTTAATGCTAATGAATTACTGGCATCTATATTTCTTGGAGTAAAATATATAATTTTATTATTAGGTAAAATAATTTTCTTACTCTCCCCTATTTTCACCTTAAAAACATGCTCTTTTAACAATCTAAACTCAGAAAACTGAGCAACAGAATTAAACATATTTTTTATTTCCTTTAAATTTTTATCAACATGCTCATTTTCCATAGAGGCACTTATAACCTTAACTTTAAACTCAATTGATTGAGCATTGCTAATAGTTTCTTTTAATAGAACCTCTTTGGTTTTAGAATTTTTTTCTTTACTAAAAACAACATGAGAAGATTTTTCAGAAGATTTTTCTACTTTTGCAGAACCTTTACTTTGAGAACCAATATAGTATCCAACAAGTAAAAGAGCTAATGAAGTAATTAAAATATTTAGTATTTTCATATTCACACCCAAATAATACAATAAAATAGACAATAATTATTTATTTTTATTCATTATTTTTTTATTTTTTTTATTATTTTTCTTTATATTGTTGTTATTTATAGAATTAACCAATATTTCCTTTTGTTTTACCTTTCCTTTCATATTCTTTTCTACAAAAATTGGTTTTAATGTAAAAGGGTCAAGTTCAGTATAATACATCAGAGTAGCATAAGTTGATGGTGTAGGTGTAAATATTTGAACTTGCTCAGGATTAATTTTCAAGTCTTTTTGTGTAAAGGTTTTAAGCTCATACATATCTTTATTTTTACTGCCTGGATGTGCTGCAATTAAATAATAAGTTAGATATTGTTTTTTATTTAGTTTTTTATTTATATTATCAAACTCTTTTTTAAATTCCAAAAGATGGTTATTAGATGGTTTTCCCATACACTCAAGAACATTATCTGAAATATGTTCAGGAGCAATTTTAAGCTGTCCTGAAACATGATTTTGAGCTAAATTTTTAATATAATCCTTACCATGTTTTTTATCATTTAATATCATATCATATCTTAAACCAGATGTTATAAATATTTTTTTTATATTTTTTATTGTCCTTAGTTTTTTGAGTAAATCAAGCTGAGGTTTATGTGTTATTTTTAAAGCAGGACATATATCAGGATAAATACACTCCCTATCTTTACATGAGCCTAATTTTAGCTTTTTCTTACACTCAAACCCATACATATTTGCAGTAGCCCCACCAACATCTTTAATATAACCCTTAAAATCACTTTTTTGAGCCATTTTTTTAGCTTCATCAACAATACTATCCTCAGACCTTGAACGAACGGTTCTTCCTTGGTGTACTGCAATCGCACAAAAAGTACAAGCCCCATAACATCCCCGGTGAGTAGTAATTGAAGCACCTATTGTATCTAATGCCCTTACTTTTCCATCTTTTTTATAATATTCAGGTAAATCATTTTCGTAATCAAAAGAATAAATTTCATCTAATTCTCTTTGGTCCAGATAATATGAAGGGGGATGCTGAATTAAATATCTATTATCATGTTTCTGAGCTAAACCAGCAGAAGCAAGGGGGTCATTATTCTGATAAAAGACATGGAACATTTCAATGAACTTTTTTTTATCTTTTTTAACTATCTCCAAAGATGGTAATTCTATGTATTCGTCAGGAATACTTATCGACTTAATACATGTACCTCTAATGTTATCAATAGGTAAATTATTTTTCAAATTGTTTGCTACTTCAAGAATAGACCTTTCTGCCATTCCATAAATCAATAAATCAGCTTTGGAGTTAAATAATATAGAACCTCTAATTTTATTACTCCAATAATCATAATGAGCAACTCTTCTTAACGAAGATTCAACCCCACCAATCACTGTTGTTCTTTTAGAGTATCTTTTTATTAAATTAACATATTTTATAATTGCTCTGTCTGGTCTTTTATTATTAACTCCTCCTGGAGTATAATCATCTTGTTTTCTCCATTTCTTACTTGCAGTATAGTTTGCAACCATTGAATCAACTGAACCACTTGTTATTCCCCAAAATAATTTAGGTTCTCCTAATCTTAATATATCTTTATCTGTATCTATATCTGGTTGAGCAATAATTGCAACTTTAAAACCACTTTTTATAAGTAATTTTCCCAAAATAGAAACACCTATATAAGAACTATCAATATAAGAATCGCCTGTTATAAGTATAATATCAAGATGTTTCCAGTTTTTATTTTGTATTTCTTGCTTTGTTGTAGGAATAAACATTATAAATAATATTTATTTATTTTATTTAAGACCATTGGCTTTTCCTTCCATATTTTTTGCATAATCATTTAAATCTTTATGCTCTGCAACATTATCATTTAAAGGTCCCATTTTTCTTGTCGCTTCATCTTCACCAGATAAAGCCTCTGATGATGCACCAAACATATCTCTAATATCATCAGCAAATAAAGTAGCTACACCTACAGCTCCAATACCTATAAGCCCTATAATGATAAGATATTCACTCATGCCTTGAGCAGCTTCATTTCTTAATTCATTTCTTAATTTATTTTTCATATCAATCTCCACAAACATACTATACTATACACGATAAACAACTTAAAAAAATCATACAAACGACCTATTTTTACTTTATTTAAATCTTTTTAGAAATTTCTTTAAAATTAGATGTAACTAAGTAGTTATTCACAAGTTCCAACACCATTTTCATCAAGAACAAACTCTAAGTCACCAGTACATTCACATATTAGACTATCCCAACCCATCTCACAATTTCCAGTTGCATTAGCCATAGTACATATATCACATGATATACACGCATCTACTCCATTCCATGTATACCCAGAATCACAAACACAATAATAATCAGTATTGTTAAATTCATTAGCAACGCATTCTCCAGTTGAATTTGCAACACTATTACATGGATTAGAATTACATGCAGCTCCTTGTTCTGGTTCACAAACGCCTGAATTCTCTGTAAAACCATCATCGCATTCACATTTATAGGTATTACCATCAGCAACACATGTATTTCTGTTATCTTCATTATTAGTTAAACAAGGGCTATCAGAACATGCTTCTACTACACAGTTACCAAACTGGTCTTCTGTATAACCATCTTTACAAACACAAACATATCCATCTTCCACGCCATCATTTATTTCACATTTAGTATTTAGTGTTCCTGCACATGGATTCGAATCACATGCCCCACCAATTAAAACACAGTAATCACCATCATCAAGTTCATACCCATTATCACAAACACAATTTCCATTATTAAGGTGCATATTATCACCACATGAATTTGCTTCACATTCAGATATTGCTGAATTCCAAGAGAAGCCTATTGCACAGGCACAGGCATATGAATTACCACTAATAGCAGTACAAAGCCTTCCTGAATCTCCATTTTCAATATTTAAACATGGATTAGGTTCACATGGATTAGAAACACAATCAGTTCCAATTGCAACAAATCCTTCCTGACAATCACAAGTTGCTGTACCGTCTGAATTCACATCACATACACCATGATTACTACATGTTATTGATGGTGTACAAATTGAATTTTTATCAACACATTCCATATTTATAGTAGGAAAATATCCATCTTCACAATCACAATATCCTTCATCATAATCATCAACTCTACAAATTCCTTTATCAGAACAAACATTCGCCACATTACATGGATTATCATTTTTAATTAAACACATAAGGTTTGCTTTAAAATAACCATTATCACACAAACAAGTTGGATTACCATCTCCATCTACACGACAATCGCCACGAGATACATTATTTGAATCCTCACATAGAATACCTTCACATTCAGGTGCTCCATTTCCTTCACCTAAACAAGTTAAGTTAGCACTTGGAGTATAACCTTCACTACAAATACAAATAGCAACATCATTATGTATTTCACAAGAACCATGACCACTACAACTTTGTCCTTCACATGGATTATTATTCTCATCAATACACAATAAGCCACTTGGTATATAGCCTGTTTTACAGTTACAAAAAGCAGAAGTACCATTTAACTCACATGTTCCTTTATTTGAGCCACCACAATCAATACCATCACATGCATTAGAATCTGAAACACATGTTGTATCTTGTACATGATAATTTGGCTTACAATCACAACTTACAACATTATCATTAACAACACATGTTCCTCTGTCACTTCCACCACAACTAATGTTGGCACAAGGATCCAGATTTTTCAAACATCGCTCTCCCGTACCATCCGTAGAGTATCCAGCATTACAGTTACATCTTGGTGAACCATTAAATTCTTCACAAGTACCATGGTCACTACAAGTAATATCATTACACACATTTGATGCAATACATTTTGTATCATCTTTTCTTACATAGCCACTCTCACAGTTACAAACAGCTTTACTGGCTTCAATGATACAAGTACCATGATTTAAACATGTTATATTTTTACAGGCATCCACTTCACTAATACATTTATTAGCCTTACAAGCTAAGCCTGAATCACAGGTTCCATCTGCTTTACATTCTTGATTAAGTTTTCCAGATAAATCTTCAGATTCACCACCACTACATGAAACTATAAAAACAGATAAAATCACAAGTAAAAATAATATTTTCTTCATAAAGCCCTCCTAAAGTCTACTATTATACTAATGTATTTAGAAAAATAAATCAACACTATAACCTATTTTTTGATTTTATTATAAAATCTAAAAAGAAGAATATTGTTTATGACAATTAGTTATAGCAATATATTAAATCAATAAACTCAAATTTTAAAACACTTAAAAATACTACACAAGGATAATAGAGAATAAGACAAACTTATCAATAAATTAAAAAGCATTACATATATTAAACTTATTTTAAATAAAGATAAAAAAAACTTGACAATCTAACTCAATTCAATAATATATCTTTTGTATGATTTAGGAGGTCAAATGTTATTTTCAATGGCTAATATATTAGTAATGATGCTTTTAACTATTGGTTTAACGGCAGTAATGTTACTAGTACCTAAGCTAATCGCACCTAATAACCCGGAAAAAGTAAAATCAGAAATATATGAATGTGGAGAGAAACCATTTCATGGAGCATGGTTTAACTATAATCCAAGATTTTATATGATCGCAGTTATTTTTATAATTTTTGATGTTGAAGTAGCACTTACTTTTCCAATTGCAACAGTTTATAAATCATGGTTAGACAAAGGAAACGGAATGATTGCATTAACTGAAATTCTAGCATTCGTTCTAATACTTGCTTTTGCATTTTTAAGATTATGGAAAAAAGGTGACTTTGAGTGGAATAAAGATGTTCCTAAATATGAAAGTGAAAGTACAAATAAACTTAAAGAATATATGTAAGGAGTCGAAATGAGTTTTTATCATAAGGCAGAATCAAATTTTTTAGTTACAACTCTTGATGAAGTGTTAAACTACACAAGAAAGGCATCTTTGTGGTATTTATTTTTTGGTTTGGCTTGTTGTGCAATTGAAATGATGCAAGCTGGTGGCCCAAGAACTGACTTAGATAGATTTGGTGTTGTTTTTAGAGCAACTCCTCGTCAAGCAGATTTTATTTTTATTGCAGGAACACCAACAATAAAAATGGCAGATAGAATTAAAAGACTGTGGGACCAAATGCCAGACCCTAAATATGCAATTTCAATGGGAAGTTGCTCTAATACAGGTGGTTTATTCCAAAGAGGTTATTCCGTTTTAAATGGAATAGATAAAATAATACCTATTGATGTATATGTTCCTGGATGTCCTCCAAGACCAGAAGCATTAACAGAAGCTATATTAATTTTAAGAGAAAAAGTTCAGAAAGAAAAATTTTTAAGAAAAGAAGAAACTAAATTAGTAGAGGAAGCATAATGAAACCATCAGAATTATTAGATGTAATTGAAGCCGAATTTGGTGATTTTATTTTAGAAAGCTCAGATAAAGGATTTGACCCTTATATTGTGGTTGAACCAGATGCATTAAGAGACATTTCATTTTTTTTAAAAGATGATGAAAGAATGAAGTTTGATTTTTTAAGAACATCATTAGGAACAGATAAAATTGATTTTATAGAAAGTCTTTTTGTTATTTACTCCTATGAGTTAAAACATCAATTAATAGTAAAGGTTGAACTTAACCATAAAAACCCAGAAGTAGACACAGTAGCAGATATCTGGAAAGCAGCAAACTGGTATGAAAGAGAATCTTATGATTTACTTGGAATCAAATATAAAGATCATCCAGACTTAAGAAGACTCATGATGCCAAATGATTGGGTTGGTCATCCGTTACTTAAAGATTATAAGCAACCTAAGAAATATCATGATATGGATTTATACAGATTTAATCCTGTTTTAAAAGTTGTTAAGAAAAAAGCCAAGAAAAAGAAATAGTGGGAGTCTTAGATGAGTAACATAACAGAAAAAGAAGTATTTTTTGATGAAATGACCTTAAATATGGGGCCTCACCATCCATCTACTCATGGTGTTTTGAGATTTGTTCTAAAAACAGATGGCGAAATACTTAAAACAGCAATTCCTGATGTAGGTTTTCTACATCGTTCTATTGAAAAGATTGCAGAAGGATTAACCTACTCTCAGTTTTTTCCTTATACAGACAGAGTTGACTACCTTGCAGCAATGAATGCAAACCAGGCTTATGCAGTTGCAGTTGAAAAAATGCTTGGTATTGAAGTTCCAGAGAGAGCAGAATATATAAGAGTTCTTTCTGCTGAAATGAATAGAATTGCAAGCCATATGGTTGGAGTTGGAGCACTAGCATCTGATTTAGGTGCATTTACTCCATTTTTATTCAACCTTAGAGATAGAGAATATCTATATGATTATCTTGAAGAAATGTGTGGAGCAAGGCTAACTTATAATTATTTCACAATAGGTGGAGTTCATAGAGATTTAAAAACTACAACTAAAGATAAGATATTAAAATTTGTTAAGCAAGGAAGAAAAAACCTTGATGAATTTAACAGACTTATTGCCTATAACAAAATATTTATAAGAAGACTAGCTGGAGTAGCTGTTGTTGATAAAGAAACATGTATTGAATATGGTATAGTTGGACCAAATTTAAGAGCTGCTGGTGTAAACTATGATGTTAGAAAGGACCAGCCTTACTCTATCTATGATAAACTTGACTTTAAAGTCCCTGTTGGTAAGGCCTTTGCTGCTTCTGACGGAGGAGTACTTGGTGATGCCTATGATAGGTTCATGGTTAGAATACTCGAAATGGAAGAGTCATATAATATTATTGAACAGGTATTAAAAAATCTACCTGAAGGTGAAATACAAGCAAAAGTTCCAAGAAAATTAAAACCTCCAGTTGGTGACATATATGTTCCAACTGAATCAGCAAGAGGTGAAATGGGATATTATATATTTAGTGATGGTACAGATAAACCATGGAGACTAAAAATCAGAACAGGCTCATTTTCAGCAATGAGTGCATTTGAAGAAATATCAAATGGTTATTTTATTGCAGACTTAGTTTCAGCAATTGGTTCATTTGATATTGTTGCTCCAGAAGTGGATAGGTAGGTTATGGAAAGTATTGCAAATTCATTAATTCAGAGTTGGGGAATAACAAGTAGCACTGGTGCACAACTTGTTTCATTACTTGTAATGTTTGGTTTCGCCTCAGTAGTTCTTTTAGCATTTTTCTTGCCATTTGCAGGGATAACTTCATGGCTTGAAAGAAGAATTGCAGGTAGAATGCAATCAAGAGTCGGCCCAAATATAAATGGACCACAAGGTTTCTTACAGTGGATAGCAGATGGTGTTAAAGCCATGGAAAAAGAAGACTTAATGCCTGATGATGCAGATGCACCATTATTTAAAATGGCTCCTTACTTTGTTTTCATGGGAGTTGGAGCAACTCTTGTTGCAATTCCATTCTCAGAATATCTTGTATTATCTGATTTAAATGTTGGTATATTTTATATTATATCAGTAACATCTTTTGTTACTGTAGGTATATTACTTGCAGGTTGGTCATCAAATAATAAATGGTCATTAATTGGTGGAGTAAGATCTGCTTCTCAAATGATTTCCTATGAAATACCAACAGCTTTATCTATTCTAACTGTTGTTTTATTAAGTGGTTCACTTAGTATGCAGGATATTGTTAAAGCACAGGGATTTTGGCCTTGGGAATGGCATATTTCAAATAATCCATTTATGATTATTATGTTTTTTATATTCTTTATATCATCTCTTGCAGAAGGTTCAAGAACTCCTTTTGACTTACCTGAAGCTGAATCAGAATTGGTATCAGGTTTTAATACTGAATATTCAGGTATTAGATTTGCACTATTCTTTTTAGCAGAATGGGGTAATTTATTTGTTATCGGAGCAATGACTACTACTTTATTTTTAGGTGGATGGCAAGCTCCATTAGCCCTAAAAGGCTCAATGTGGTTAACTCCTGTTCAATTTATGATATTCATGACTAAAATGTCAGTTGTTGTATTCATTATTATTCAATTAAGATGGACACTTCCAAGAGTAAGGGTAGATCAGCTTATGATTATATGTTGGCACTATTTTGTACCACTCTCCTTACTTTCTATTCTTGCAGTTACAATCTGGATGGCAGTATCTCACGGAAATTCAACAATAGAACTTGTAATGAGTATTTTTAGTACTGCAATATGGCTATACTTTGTACTCCTAGTTCTTTATAGAGCCGTAAGGAACTTTAAACGAACAGATGCAAAACTTAATTTAAACTTTTTGGAGTAGATAATGGGGTTTAAATCATATATTAAAAACATTAAAGAAACTTTAGATTCTACTTTTGAAGGAATGGGGATAACACTTAGTAATTTGGCCAAAAGACCAGTTACATTTGATTATCATTCCTATGGAGATCCTAAAAGAATGCAAAAGTCACTGGAAAAAGCAGGACTTAAGAACTATATAGAAACAATTTCTGAAGGATATAGAGGGATTTTAGAAGTAGATATTGATACCTGTACAGGTTGTGGATTATGTGAAAGAGCCTGCCCAATAGATGTTATCACCATAGAAAAAGGCAAAAACGAAGATAAAAGAATTGTAGTTGAAAGATTTGCAATTGATAATGCAAGGTGTATGTTTTGCGGACTATGCTCTATACCATGCCCAACAAATTCAATTATGCACACAAAAGAATTTGAAGCTTCAAATTACTATATTGAAAACTTGCTTTTTGAATGGGCCGACTCCGATGGATACATTGCATATAATGCTAAAAAAGACGGAGAAAGAGAAAGAGCAGAACTAGGTTCAAAAATAAAGGATAAGCTTATTGAAGCTACAATTATTCCTGATGAGTTTTACCCTAAAAAGGTAAAAGCTCCAAAACCTGAAAAAGTTAAACTAAAAGCTCCTCCAACTGTTTTTGGAAATAGAAAAACAAGAAAGCCGGTTGAGGAAGAGGTAGTTGAAGAACCAGTTAAAAAAGTGGTTGAAGAGGCTATTAAGGAAGAAAAAAAGGAAAACATTAAAAAAGAAGTAAATAAGCCTTCTGATATATCTACGGATAATACAGATGGAGATAAGAAAAAAGAAAAAGAAGTGGCTGAAGAGAAAGCTACTGAAAACAAAGATAATAATCCTAAGGAATAGGAGTTTCATATGATAGTTGTTTTACTATTTTATTTTCTGGCTTTAATAACTGTAGTTGGTGCACTTATTGTAGCCTTTTCAAAGAATATTGTGCATTCTGCATTTGGCCTAATGGCTTCAATGGTTGGAGTAGCGGGCCTATATGGTTATATGAGTGCTGATTTCTTGGCAATAGTTCAACTTATTGTTTATGTTGGTGGAATTATTGTATTAATACTTTTTGCAGTTATGTTTACTGGTGACATCAGAGAAATCAAATCATCAAACAAAACAGTTAACTTACTTTGGTCTATTCCATTTATTGCAGCTTTAATTGGCATAATAATTGGAGCAGAAGATAAAGTTACCTTTGTAAGTAAAACTACAAAACTGTATAATACTCCAACAACAAGAATAATAGGTGATTCACTGCTTAGTGACTATGTACTTCCATTTGAAGTTATTTCTGTTTTATTGCTGGCAGTACTTTTGGGTGCTGTTCATGTTGCAAGAAAATACAAAACAGATGAACGATAAGGAGAGAATATGTCAGTAATTGGTATTAATCATTTTTTAATTTTGGCTACAATTTTATTTGGACTTGGAATATTTGTTATTTCAACCAGAAAAAATGTTATTGCAATTCTTATGGGAATTGAGCTGGTATTAAATGCTGCAAATATTAATTTCGTTGCATTTAGCAGATACACCCATGGAAATATTGATGGAAATATATTTTCTATTTTTGTAATAATTTTAGCAGCAGCCGAAGCCGTTGTAGGAATGGCAATTGTTTTAATGCTTTTTAGGCGTTATAAACATGTTGATGCTACAAATCTTGATAATTTAAAGCAATAAGAGGTAGTTTAGTATGGCTAAATATCTATTTTTAATCCCACTTTTCCCCTTGATAGGAGCAATGTTTAATGCTCTGTTTGGATATTCAATCCATAAAAAGATGGGAGAAAAGCCTATCCATCTGCTTGCAATAATGATGCCTGTTGCATCTTTTGTTGTAGCAGTTATGGTATTTGTAAACTTGGCTTCACAGCCAGTAGAACACAGACTTTTTGTTAACCATATCTTTGAAATGGTTAACATTCAGTATGTTAAAATCAATATGTCTTTTGCAGTTGATCAACTTTCAGCAGTTATGATTTTGATTGTAACAGGTGTTGGTTCATTAATTCATATCTACGCTGTTGGATATATGCATGGAGATGAATCATACTGGAGATTCTTTACTTATTTGAATATTTTCTTGTTTGCAATGCTTCTTCTAGTTATGGGAGATAACTTAATCGTTATGTTCTTTGGTTGGGAAGGTGTTGGTTTTGCATCATTTGCATTAATTGGCTTTTGGTACAAAGACATTAATAATGCAAGTGCAGGAATGAAAGCATTTATTGTAAATAGAATTGGAGACTTTGGCTTCTTAATAGGATTCTTTCTACTCTTCTGGGGTCTCTCAGGTGCTTGGAATGAAGTAACTCATCATTATGTAATGGGAGAAGAACACTTTACTATTACATTTAGAGAATTAAATGCTTTGTTCGCAAATGAAGAATTTGTAAATGCTTTCAAAGCCAAAACCTTTATGGGTATATCTCTGGCAACAATTGTTCCTTTATTTTTATTTGTAGGAGCAACAGGTAAATCAGCTCAGATACCTTTATATGTATGGCTTCCTGATGCTATGGCTGGTCCTACTCCTGTTTCTGCTTTGATTCATGCAGCAACAATGGTTACATCTGGTGTTTATATGATTTCAAGATTAAACTTCTTGTTTTCTATATCTCCATGGGTAATGGTTATTATTACAGGAATTGGAGCCTTAACAGCTCTTTTTGCAGCAAGTATTGCATTAGTTCAGAGAGATATTAAAAAAGTTCTTGCCTACTCTACTGTTTCACAGCTTGGCTATATGTTTATTGCTGTTGGTACAGGTGCTTACTGGGCTGGAATATTTCATGTTATGACACATGCTTTTTTTAAAGCTTTATTGTTTATGGGAGCAGGTTCTGTAATTATGGGAATGCACCATGAACAAGACATGTTTTATATGGGTGGACTAAGAAAGAAAATGAAATACACTCATATAACAATGTTGATAGCAACAATAAGTATTGCAGGACTTCCTGGTTTAGCAGGTTTTTTTAGTAAAGATGAAATCCTCTGGAAAGCATTTGCAACAGAAAACATGGCAATTTCATGGTGGCCTTATTTAGTATGGGGAATGGGAGCACTTGCTGCACTATTTACTTCATTTTATATGTTCAGATTATATTTCATGACTTTTAGTGGTGAAAACAGAGCAGATAGAATCCCCAAAACAGAACATCATGGTCATGATGACGAACATAGTCATGGTCACCATGAAATTAAGGAAAGCCCAGCTTCTGTAACAATTCCACTTATGATTTTAGCATTTCTTGCAGCTGTTGCAGGATATATTGGAATGCCACATTTATTCCATGCTCTTCCTAACTTTTTGGAACATTGGCTTGCACCAGTTTTTGAAATATCAGAAGAACATATACACCTAAAACATGGTATGGAACATGCAGTTACTCTTGAGTGGACACTAATGAGTATTTCAATTATTCTTGCATTTGTTGGATTTGGTGTTGCATGGAAATTCTACAATAATAATCCGCTTATTGAGAATGACCCCAATAATATTCCAGCTAAGTTAAAGAAAAAATTTGCTTTAATACATGAAGTTTTATATCAAAAATATTTTATTGATGAATTATATTTCTTCTTTATTGTAAATAACTTACTTAGACTAAATAATTTACTATCATGGTTTGATGGTAAAATAATTGATGGTATTGTAAATACTGTTGCACTTGTAGTTAAGATTTTCGCATTCTTTAATGGTGCAATTGATAAATATATTGTAGATGGAATGGTAAAAGGTGTAGGAAATACAGTTTTTACTTTAAATAAAAGAGTTTCTGCATTGCAGACTGGCCGTATTCAGACTTATGTAATAGGAATGTCAGCAGGCTTGGTTTTAGTTATAATTATTAGATACATATTATTGTAAGAGGAGATGATGAGTAATTACATTTTATCATTAATGACATTTATACCACTATTTGCAGGTATAATCATAGCAAGTCTTGCTATTTTCTCCAAGAAAAAAGAATCTGAAGAAGAACAAGACTCTCTAGACGGTTTAATTAAATGGATTGCACTTGGAGTTACATTATTCTCCTTTGGATTTGCAATATGGGCTTATTTAAAATATGACCCTTCCAAAGTTTTTGCATTAAATACTAAAGATGCAAATATGCAATTAGTAGAACATTACTATTGGATTAGATCATTTAATATCACCTATTATGTAGGAATTGATGGACTGAGTGTTTTAATGCTTTTATTAACTGGTTTTGTTTCAGTTGTAGGAGTTTTAGCATCATGGAATATCAAAAAGAAAGTAAAAGGTTACTATGCATTGTATTTAATATTAATTGCTGCAATGTATGGTGTATTTATTTCACTTGATTTCTTCCTATTCTATGTATTCTGGGAAATAATGCTTCTTCCAATGTACTTCTTAATAGGTATTTGGGGTGGTCCAAGAAAAGAATATGCTGCAATAAAGTTTTTTATATATACTTTAGTTGGTAGTTTATTCATGTTACTTGGTGTAATTGCTTTATATTACAATCTACCTGAAGGACAGCATACTTTTAATATTATCGACATGATGAGAAATGCAGACCATTATGCCAGTATTAAAATATTAGGACTTCCTTTTGATAAAGTTGTATGGCTTGCATTATTCTTAGGTTTTGCAATTAAAATTCCAATGTTTCCATTTCATACATGGTTACCAGATGCTCATGTTCAGGCACCTACACCTATTTCAATTATCTTGGCTGGTGTGTTGTTAAAAATGGGTACTTATGGTATTTTAAGGCTCAACTATACTATCTTTCCGAAAGCCACAATGTGGGCAGCAACAGGAATTGCAGTATTTGGAGTAATTAACATTGTTTATGGTGCAATGGTCGCAATGGCTCAAAGAGATTTGAAGAAACTCATTGCTTATTCATCTGTATCCCATATGGGTTATGTAATGCTTGGAATGGCAGGAATGACAGCTGCATCAATGAATGGTGCTGTTTTACAAATGTTTTCACATGGTATTATTACAGCAATGCTTTTCATGTTAGTTGGTGTTATTTATGATAGAGCACATCATAGAATTATTGATAATTTTGGTGGAATTGCTCAATTAATGCCTATTTATGCAGCGTTTGCAGGTATTGCATGGTTTGCTGCACTTGGATTACCTGGATTTAGTGGTTTTATTGCAGAAGCATTAATTTTCTTAGGTGCATTCCCAAATTTACAACCTTATGTTATTATTGCAGCTTTATCAGTTATTTTAACTGCAGCTTATATGCTTTGGTCTTATCAAAGAGTATTCTTTGGTTCTATAAAAGAAGATATGGCAGAAAAGTATCATTACCGTTCATTCCCAGACCTTACAATCAGGGAATTAATTGTATTAGTACCTTTGGCAATAACAGCTATTGTTATTGGTTTTTATCCGAAAATCATTTTATCAATGATGGATGGAACATTAAGTGCCCTTGTTAATTATGTAACAAAATAGGAGGATAAGGAATGACTTCATATATGATGAATTATATACCTGAACTTATCCTTATTATAGGTGTTGCTTTAATGGTATTATTCTCACTATTTATAGATAATAAGGATGAGAAAAAAGAAAGGATATTGTCTATTGCAATAGCAGTAATGGCGATATCAGCTTCTCTTTTTGTTCTTATTTCGAATTCTAATAAGAATGTAAAAATTTTTACAGATTTTTTAGTAATAGACCCGTTATCAACAATGTTTAAAATATTATTTTTGATAATTGCACTTGTTTCAGTATGGTTTTTTGCAAGATCAAAGGAAACTAATAAATTTGGGCTTGATTTCTATGTACAAATACTAGTTGTTCTTGTTGGAATGATGATGATGGCTTCAGCAAATAGTTTACTTGCTTTATATCTTGGACTTGAGATGGTAAGTATTCCATCTTATCTTATGACAGGCTGGAAAAGAAAAGATAATGGACCTGAAGCAGCTATTAAATACGCTATTTATGGTGGAGCAGCATCAGGAGTAATGATATTTGGAATGAGTTTAATATATGGATTAGTTGGAACTTTAAATTTAACAACTATTTCGGCTTATCATGGTTTTAACTCAAGCAATAAAGCATTGTGGATAATATCTATTCTATTTATGCTTGCAGGATTTGGATATAAGGTAGCAGCAGCTCCTTTTCATCATTGGTCACCAGATGTTTATGAAGGAGCTACAACTCCTGTAACAGCATTCTTTTCAGTTGGCCCAAAAGCTGCAGGTTTTGCAATGATGATTAGATTTTTCTATAAATATACAATTACTTCAAACGGAGATAGTGTTACACATGCCTTAAGCCAGGTTCCATGGACATTACTTGTTGCAATTATTGCAGTAATAACAATGTTTATTGGTAATTTATCTGCATTAAGACAAACTTCAATGAAAAGAATGCTCGCCTATTCATCTATTGCTCATGCTGGATATATGATTAGTGTAATAACAGTTTCATCAAAAGCAGCAATAGTATCAATTCTTTTTTATCTTGTTATATATCTATTTATGAATATTGGTGCATTTATTATTGTTTCTATTGTTATGGAAAATAATAATGAGAGTGATGATATTAAATACTTTAATGGCTTAGGTAGTAAAAACAGCTTACTTGCAATAATAATGGCGTTTTTTATGTTTTCATTAATGGGTGTTCCTCCTTTTGCAGGATTTATAGGTAAAGTTTACTTATTTACAGCACTTTTAGAAAACTTAACTCCAATAACTGTATGGTTATCTGTTTTTGCTGTAATTAATTCAGCTATATCTGTTTATTATTATGCAAGAGTTATAAAAGCTATGTACTTAACAGAACCTACTGATAATTCAGTTATTGATACAGCTTTTGATTTTAAATCAATACTAGCTGTTTTTGCCATTATAATATTTGTATTAGGTATTTACTGGACTCCTTTATTTAATATTTTAAGTAAAGCAGTTGTAATGCAGTAAACTTGGAGGTTTTAAATTGTTAAATCATATATTTAATTCAGTTATAGCAAGTGGAAAACCTATGCACCCTGCTGAACTGGTAGCAATAGAAGCAAATACACAAAGAATTGTTTACTGGAATGTTGGTCATAATATCACTCATATAATGTATCCATTGGCTGCACTGGCAATGATAATTTTTACTTATGGTATGTATAAAAGATATAAAATGTGGAGACTTGCCAAAAAAGAAGACAACCGTTTTACTGAATTACCAGATAGAATGGAAGGACTTTTTGAAGCTGTTTTCATGCATAAGAAAATCATGTCAAGAAAATATGCAGGAATTATGCATGCAATGATTTTCTTTGGTTTTATGATGATGTTATTAGGTACAGCTATTACAACAATAGAAGCTGATACTCCATTAACATTTTTGAATGGTACATTTTATAAAATATTTTCTATAACATTAGATGCTTTTGCACTGATACTTCTTGCTGGTACATTTATGGCAATTTATCGCCGTAAAGCACTAAAGCCATTCTTTTTAAAAACAGATGGAGATGATTGGTATGCAATATCCTTTTTAGTCATTTCTGTTTTACTTGGCTTTTCAATTGAAGCAATAAGAATTGCAGTTACAAATCCTTCATTTGGTAAAATATCATTTGTAGGGTGGATAATGGCACAAGGAATAAGATTTTTTAATCCATCTTTAGATTTTCTTGCATCTTTACATAAAGGATTGTGGTTGCTACATTTTGGAACAACAATGTTCTTTATTGCATCCTTACCTTATACAAAATTTTTACATATAATTACAGGTCCATTAAATATCTTCTTTAGAAGAAGAACACCAATGGGAAGACTAAGAAAAATAGATTTAGAAAATATTGATGAAAATACAAGATTTGGTGTAAGTGAAATGCAGGATTTATCATGGAAGGATGCTCTTGATTTAGATGCATGTATTGAGTGTGGAAGATGTGAAGAATTATGTCCTGCATTTAATACTGATAAACCTCTATCACCTAAAATGGTTATTAATACCCTAAGAGACCACATGGAAGATGAGGCTAAGGGATTAAATAAACTTAATGGAACAGAATTAGTTGAAATGAGAATTACTGAAGATGTTTTATGGTCTTGTACTACATGTGGAGCATGTATGGTTGCATGTCCAATGGAAATAGCTCATGTTGATAAAATAGTTGATATGAGAAGATATTTAGTACTTGGTCAGGGTAAAATTGAGCCGGAGCCAGCTGCTGCTGTTAAAAAAATGGCTAAACAAGGTAATCCATGGGGTCTTCCTCAAAATGAAAGAGCTGATTGGCTTAAAGGTATAGACAATCCTCCCCTACTTGATGAAAATCCAGATATTGAATTTGATTATTTACTATGGATTGGCTCAATGGGCTCTTATGATAATAGAACTCAAAAAGTTGCAAAAGCATTTATTAAAATATTACAACATGCAAACATTAAGTTTGCATTACTAGGAACACTTGAAAAAGCGAGTGGTGATGCAGTAAGAAGAATAGGTGCAGAGGATGTATTTCAGGAGCTTGCAAAACATAATATCGAACAACTTGATAAATTTGGCTTGAATAATAAAAAAGGCAATACAGGTAAAATGGTAGTTGCAATTTCTCCTCATAGTTATAATGCAATTAAAAATGAATATTCTGATTTTGGCGGAGACTATGAAGTTATTCATCATAGTGAATTACTAAATCAGTTAATTTCTTCTGGAAAATTAAATTTAACTAAAGATTTTGATAAAAAGATTACTTATCACGACTCATGTTATTTAGGGCGTTATAATGGTGTTTACGAAGCTCCAAGAGATATTTTAACTGCTATTCCAGGAGTTGAATTACTAGAAATGGAACACAACCACGATCAATCATTCTGCTGTGGAGCAGGTGGTGGTAGAATGTGGATGGAAGAACCATTAGGTACAAGAATCAATCTTAAAAGAACAGATGAAGCAATTGATATTAAATGTGACATTGTTGCAACAGGTTGCCCATTCTGTATGACAATGATTGATGACGGTGTTAAAGCCAGAAACGAAGAAGATAATATCAAAGTTTTAGACCTTTCAGAAATAGTAGCAGAAAACTTAGGTTTAATTAAAATTAAGTAAAAAAAGTAACCAAATTAAAAATTTGTTTCTTTTTTATCGTTCAACTCCACAAAGTGGATTTTCACTATTTAACTACAACCATTATTCTCACTATAATAATCTCCATTAATAATAACACCATCTTCATAAGCTGAAACACTGTAATTATAACAACCACTATTATCACATGTGGTTAATGTGCATTTATCAACAGTGTAGCTTCCACTTTCTATTGCTCCTCCACATCCAGATATTGGAGTCCATATCTCATGATACCAATTCCCCGCTCCATCAAAACAATAATATTCAAGTAAACTTGAATCATTTGGAGAAAAACAACCGGATAAATCACTTGTAACATAGTTTTGACTACAAGTAGTATTATGATTACTCTCATCAGTTAAGTTAGGGCTATCTTCACCACATGATAAAGTTAAAAAAGCTACCATAATTAAAAATAAATACCTCATAATGAGCTCCTTTCAAATAAATTTTTAATACTAAAATTATTATACTCTATTTTTTCTTATAATCAAATTTTTTATTAAAATCAAATTTATAAATCCTAACTATAATATTTTTTAATAAGTATTCTTATATTTTAACATATTAAATAAATAAACATATTTTATAAATAAGCATATATTAAACAGGAGTTAATAATTATACCTAAAACCCAAATATAATTCTCTTCCTGCAAGTGGAAAGTTATTCTGTGTATAAATCTCTGAATTAAAAATATTATTTATTTTAAAATACAAAGAAGCTTCTTCATTAAATTTTTGTTCATACTTTAAATTAGCAATAAAATATGAAGGCACTTTTAGCCAGTTATCCTTTCTATCTAACTCAAACTGTTCACCAATAAAAGATAAATCACTGTAAATATATGCCTCAAACGGTAAAAACACAGTTACAGATGCTTTAAATATATTTTTAGGCTGAAAAGGTACTTTATTATCTTTTAACTGCTCAGAATACGAATATTGATAATTATAAGAAGCCGAAAGAGAAAAATAATTAAATAACTTCTCAGTATTCACAGATAGTTCAGAACCAATAAAATGAGATTTTCCTATATTTTGCAGTTGCTGTATTTTTTTAGGGTCTGTTTTGCTACTTACCGTTATATTTTCAATCATATCTTCTATATCAGTATAATAAACCTCTAATTTCGTATTAAATAATTCAAAATCTGTATTAAAAAATGCCTGATAATGCACAGCTTTTTCTTCTGTTAAATCTGGATTTGGAATATTTCTATCAATATAACCACTAAAAAGCTCTTTCAAAGTTGGAAACCTTGTTTTTTTACCAATAGATAACTCAAAAAAATAATTATCATTAAGCCAGTAAATTGATTTTAGCTGAGGATTTATAGATTTAATCATTTTTAATTTATTATCAGAATTAGTTGTATTTATATCATAGGAAATACCTGTAGTTAAAGATAATGATTCAAGCTCTAATTTATACTCTGATGCAATAGAAAATGTATCCATTGAGTATTTATCATATTCATTTAAATTCAGCTCCTCTTCTCCTTCTCTATGTATATCATGTTTATAAAAAACTGAAAACTCCAATACATTTATTTCTAAAAACTCAAATTTAGGATTTGATATAAAACCATAACTATAATCATCGTAAATACTGTTAAACTTTAATTTTGTAAATTCATAATCTCTATATCCATTTAATTTATTATAGTATGAATCATAAAAAACTCTATTTTTAAAACTCAAAACATCTGTAAAATGGTTGTCAGAAATAAATGTTAAATTATTTTTACTCCAATCAGGAAACTTCCAGTATCTTGCCCTACTATTATTAAGCTCAACAGGCATACCTCTTTCTTCATCAAGATATAACCATGATAATTCATAAGAAGAAGATTCTGTTTCATATCCAAGCTTTAATAGTGTGGAATAACCTTTTTTCAGTGAATTTCTTCTAATATCTCTATCTTTAACTAATTTACCATCTTCAATTACATCATCTCCCTTTTCTGGCATTAAAAATCCATTACTATACCAATACTGAGGAGAAAATATTACATAGATATTATTTTGAGTATAACTTAAAGTTGCCCCTCCATAATAATTACTATTTAAACCTGCTTCACTCCACAAAGAAACATGCAACCCACTTTTAGGAGATTTAGTTATAATATTAATTGCCCCTCCCATTGTGTTAGGACCATAAAGAACTGATGAAATACCAGAGCTTATTTTTATCTCCTCAATCATTTCTGTATTTATTTTAAATAAATCAATTGTTCCATTATAAGGCATATAAACAGGAACTCCATTTATTAACAATGGTACTTCTCTACTAGTAAATCCTCTTAAATTAAAATTAGCCTCACCTCTTGAACCTACATTAAAATGTATTGAGGGTACTTGCTCTATAGCTTCTTTTAAGTTTTTACTACCCTTCTTCTTTATTTTATTACTATTTATCTTATCTGATTTAAGGCTAGTTTCTTCTATAATATTTTCCTCAGTTACTATTTCACCAAGTAAAGTTGTTTTTTTAATTGCTTCATCATTACCTAATAACGATAAAGCAATTAAAAATATAAAAACTGCTTTCATTAAATACTCCACCAAAAGCATCTTATATCTTTTTTGTCATAGGTTGTCAATAATTATTTTTTATTTTCATAAGTATTTTTCTAGATGCATCTGATATTGCCAGTTTTTTACTACTTCCCCTACCCTGCTCAATAATATCTCCAACAGTAACTTCCATAACAAAAGTAGGCTTATTATCCTTACCTTCTTTTTGTATCATTTTTACTTTAGGAAATTCTTTATATTTCTTTTCTGAATATTCTTTCAACTCTGCAGTAAAAGACTGTTTGGTATTTAAAAAATCTCTATTTATTATTTCTGATGTAAAATATTTTTCAAATAAGAAAATAACAACCCTTTTACATTCTTCAAAATCACTATCTAAAAAAACTGCTCCAATAATAGCTTCTACCGTATCTTCAAGCATTGATACTGTTATTATACTGGTATTTTCTGCTCTTATCAATAAATCAGAAAGAGAAAGATAATTTCCCATTTTGGCAAGAGTTTCTTTTTTTACAAGCATACTTTTCAATCTTGTAAGTTCTCCATCAGTATAATTTGGAAATTTTTGATATAGATAATCTGAAATAATTACTCCAAGTACAGAATCTCCAAGAAATTCAACTCTTTGGTTATTTTTAGTTGTTTTATAGGAAATTGACTTATGAGTTAAAGCTAATTTTAGTAAATCTATATTTTTAAAATTATATTTTATTTTATTTTGTAAAGTTATAAAGTCATTCATCTACTTTATTAATCTCCAGTAGAATTAAAGTAATATTATCAAGACCATCATTTCTTTTTGCTGTATCAATAAGTAATTCAGCTCTATTTTCAAGTGACAAATCAGGAATACCAAGAATAAATTTTATATTCTCATCACTAACCATATCTGTAAGGCCATCACTACAAATCAAAATTCTATCATTATTGTGGTAAGGCTCTGTTATAATATCCATAAAAAAATCTGGTTGAATCCCTATTGCATTTGTAAGAATATGGGAATATGGATTTGCCTTTACATCTTTAGTTGAAAGTAGATTTTTATCTACAAGTTCCTGAACTAAGGAATGATCTGTTGTTACTTGTACTAAACGCTCATCTCTCAATAAATATACTCTACTATCACCAACATGAATAAGATAATAATTTTCATCATCAAGAGCTAAAAGCTCTAGTGTTGTTCCCATTCCTGTTGTTTCATAATTAGACAATGAATCAAAGTATATCTCTTTATTTGCTTCAATAACTAATTCCTTTAATAAGTTCTCTGTTTTTAATAAGGTTTCATTAGAAGCTTTTTTTATCTGTTTTATATAATTTTTATCATTTTGAAAATATTTATTAAATTTTTCAGAAATAATTTCAATTGTTCTAGAAGAGGCTATCTCCCCAGCATTATGTCCCCCCATTCCATCTGCTACAATAAATAAATTCTGAAGTTTATTTAAATAAAAACTATCTTCATTGTTTGTTCTGACAAGCCCCATATCAGTATAACCTACTGAAGTTACCCTAGTATTACCAGTTATCATTACACTCCTATTTTAGAAATAGTTAAAATGAATTAATATTATAATATTTCATCTATTACTAAATCAAGATATTTTTTATTATTTTAATATTTTATATATTTAAAAGAATATAGTTATTTTTCAAAAAGATATTTCATCAATATTTTCTCAATATTTCCAATAAGAACCAAAAAAGAAAAACACTAATAATATCAAATAGATATAAGTATTGATAAATTATTAATACACTAAAAGCTCTTTTTTTTAGTATTTATAAATGATAAAGTTGTATATTACTCTTTTATAAATAAACTTGAAATAAGAGCAGTATTGAGTGATATACAGTAATTACTGTTAAAACCTATAAAAGTATTGACAAAACATGTTGATAAATTTATAATCACTCGTTTGTATTACTTATTTTTATAAAATGGAGGTGGAATGTCGAAAATGTTTATTTCGATTCTCCTTTTGTTTTTAACCTTTTCACTATATGGTCAAGAGGTTAAAAAGGAACCCGAAAGGAAGGATTCTAAGAAAGAACAAATTGTAGAATCAAAAAAAGATGAATCAAAAAAAGATGAATCAAAAAAAGATGATGCAAAAACTGAAGAAAAAGCTAAAGCCGAAGAAAAGGCTAAAGCCGAAGAAAAGGCTAAAGCCGAAGAAAAGCTAAAAGCTGAAGAAAAGGCTAAAGCTGAAGAAAAGGCTAAAGCTG
>Ga0256827_10000242_pt1 | contig 32333 bp, 38 predicted proteins | sample CV84metaG_FD_185977 | JGI IMG/M metagenome (GOLD analysis project Ga0256827, IMG submission 185977) | Hydrothermal vent microbial communities from East Pacific Rise, Pacific Ocean - CV84 | ecosystem: Environmental > Aquatic > Marine > Hydrothermal vents | place: Pacific Ocean: East Pacific Rise...
GCTTCAATCCACTCAAGGACGAAGAAATATTCTTCGCCTTAACACTACTTAGATAAATGGCTTAAGTGCTTTTCAATAATATGCCTATTGAAAACAATGTTGGCTTGAAGTTGCCCAATAGCATTAAAAAAAAGGCCTCTCTATTCCTTTGTCTCTACCATCTTTTCTGCGACCACATCAAAATCTACAGCAAAATATTCTCCGTGAATTCTACTGTCTCTGAAAATGGTATGCATTCTTCGTTCCGACTTCCTTGCTCCACCTGCACTGCCAAATTCAAGCACTTTGTTCGCAACTATGAGTAGACCGCTTTGTGTCTCTATTGTTCTCAATCTGTTTCGTGGGTTCACTGTTATCCCTATCTTTACAGTATCATTAGATAGTTGAACTAAATAAAGATAACATTTTCGATTTGGAGGAATATAGTTATAAAAAGCATCCATAAAATCCTCTTCACTTTTGGATAGTAATTCAACAAAGAGGGAGTTATGACCCTTCATTATACTCGACAGTAACAGTACTGACTTATAATGGAGCCTTACACTACCCCATTTTATGCTTGCTCCGCTACTTGAGACAGGCAAGACAAGACCAACTCTTATAAAGTCGTCTAGGTGAGACAACACTAATTTCTGTATTGTATTTTTTTTAACTTCACAATATTTAACTATCTCATCGACTATCAAATACGGCACTCCGCTATCGTGCATGCTTATTATTTCACTTTTCATTATGTGTCTCCTTTGTTTTTATCAATAAAAGTTCTCATCATCTTTAGCATTTCTCTCTCATTCTCTCTAATTTCTGTCTTTATCTTGTCCATTCTTCTAACGCTCGAAATCAGCTCTTTTCCATCTTTATCCATATTTGAAATAACAACATTCATAACCTTTTCCCTTAAGTATGGGAAGGCTCTTGCCATAACCAAAACAGAGGTAGCATAACTGAGTTCCAAGGAGTCAATGCTTTCTCCGTTTATTACACATTGTGACTCATATGCTATCCTTTGATAAGGCCAATCCTTTGGCATATCTTCTATTGTGGACAACGCCACGCTCATGAGATAGGAATGAACATCCTCTTCTTTCGCGGGAATTCCTCCTCTATCTCTGACAGTGTCAATAAACACACTCATTATACTTGATAATTCAAGCAGTGTTCCCTGCATAGCAATCTCTGGGTTTGTCAACATGATTAAATTTTGCATAATCACTCCTGTATTTATTTTGTGCGATTCTCTCGCATAGTTATTTACCACAAAAGGACGAAGAAATATTCTTCGCCTTAACACTACTTTCTAAAAAGCACCCTATACAGGAAATGCGGGCTTCCCTCTGCTATCTGTAGCTTGTCTTTTACCACTCTACATACAGTTGGATATATCTGGTCTGGAAACATTGAGTGGAACCCATCATCCCCATCTTTATACTTTACCACCTTGTCAACAAGAGTCCACTCTTCATCTAGTAAACCAGAGAGATGTATGTCGGCTTCTGATATCATCCTCCACTTTTTGTGAGTCTTCTCATATCTCTTTGCTTCAGCATAAGTCATCTTTTTTTCAAGACGCTTCTCTTTTCTTTTACTCATCTTTATATTCTCCATTTATATTTTCTATACCCCCATCATCGTAGGTGTATTCTGGATCTACCATCCCACACTCTTCACTGCAGTTTTCAGTATCATCATCTCCCCAGCTTGGGTCAACAAAGTCAACAAACTCTCCTTGGGCAAGCTTCAATATATCGAAAGAAGTTAAATATCCCCTGTATACCTGTCTCTCTGAACCATCTTTCGTATGGTTTGAATACTTCTTCTCTAGTCTTGAAATAACATCAAACGACTCTGGATAATCTCTGGCTATCGTTTTTAGCTTTTTATCACTCTTCTTTATGCAGGCCAAGCAATTTCCAAGATGCTCTGGTATCATAAGATTAAAGCTCTGCTTACTCCAAAACCTCATCACATCTTCCTTTGTAGTTGGAAACCAATCAACAAGAGGGTACAGTTTTTCCTCTGTAGGCTTATATCTTCTCATCTCATCACACCGTATGCCTAAAGTTTTCTTTTTTATGCCATAGTCTTTCATGTAGGCATCCATTGGACCAATCTTGAGTTCCCTAGTGCAATGAGGATATGTCTTGTTTGGCAATCCATATTTCTTCACCATCTCCTCAAAAGGCTCTCCATCTCTGGAGGCAGTTTCAAAATCAACTATTCTATATGTTGACCTTTTTCGCTTCCCGTGATGGACTACGGCTTCAAGCCACACAATTGGAATTCCCATTTTTAATTCTATATCTCTTACGAATTCGAGAGTCTTCTCGTGTTCCCATCCAGTATTTGCATAGGCAAATGTCAAGTCAAACGCTTCACTTAAGTATGTATGAAAGTACCAAGCCAAATAAGCACTGGTTCTTCCACCAGAAGTAGTGACCAGTATCTTTTCTTTTTCCATCTTATCCTCTCCAGTGTCTACTTCCTACTATATTTCTTTGTAGATAATTTCTCCACAGGGAATCTCCTCGCCTGAATTCATTAGTCTATCAATATAGTTTATGGTCTTAATGGCTCTCTTCAATATCTCTTCTCTTGAAAGCTCTGCTTCTAACACTACATATGTTGTATTCTCTAAACCAGACAGGTTTGACTCTACTAACCCTTGGACTTCCAACATAAATTCAACACCCTTTTCATCAAAGAAGTTTTCAGCTCCTGCTTCCTTTGTTCTCTCAATGATAGTGTCTTTTGTTGCCTTTATCAGAATTACTAGGTCAGGGAATGTGTTATTCATGGCAAGTTCATTCATCCATTCAAGCTCATATTTTATGGCAACCTCATCCATCATTGCGTATGCTATCCCACTAATGTATCCCCTATCAGATACCAGCAATTGTTTACCTTTATTCATCAAGTGACCAAATTGCTTAAATGTTTCTGCTCTATCAGCCAAAAAAAGAAACATTCTTGACACAGGGGACATATTAGGAGATGACATAATCATCTCTCTAATATTCCTCCCTAGCTCTGTCTGTCCTGGCTCTCTTATTGTTGTAACATCAACTCCGATACTAAGCTCATATTTTTCAATATTCTTGATAAGAGTTGTTTTACCAACTCTATCAGGACCTTCTATCATTACATACATTAATTATCTCCTTTGGGAATATTATCCTCTTTATCCTTTATGGAACTAGAGTATTCTTCATATTCCTTTTGGTGGATGTCTTGCAACTCGCTTTCAACTTTTCTTGCTAAATCCATACACCAGCAAACTTCATTGTTCGGAAGTAGCTCTTCCACAATATGAACAATTAATTCCTCATATGGTTTATACCAGTCTGCCCCGTCGTTGTCCTCCACATACTCTACTTCGAGAATAGCTCTCCATGACATAAACGCCGTAAAGAACTCGTTATAGTGTACAATCTGAAGAACATCTTGACCACCATAAAACTCCTGAAGAACATTTATGCCTATGTATTTATCCTGATTAATACAAGGGAAGGACTCATCTAGGGAGTTCAGCTCCTCTTCTGGGTCATCATGCATCACTATTCCATAACCATTCTTGATTAAAATTCTCATTGTACTCTCCCAAAAATATTAATAGTAGCAGCCTTAAAGTCTCTATCTAGTAACGCTGCATTCTGTCTTGCATCGAAGAATAGGTCTGCAAGTTTTTTATAGACAGCATTAGAGTCAAGGGTCATTTTATATGTCTTATCTCCCTCCAAATCTGCCATAATCATTATCTTCTCTTTTCCATCCGACATAAACTTGCCATAAAAAACACCTGACTCCACTTTCTTTGCTCCCCAGAAATAAACAACATCCCCATATGAGAAAATATCTCTTTCTGTTGTGGAGACTACATAGTTATCAATGTCAATTCGGTGCAATCCGTACAATAGGTGCTGTAGCGAGTCAAAGAACTCTCCATCATCATTAACATTTCCATATATATCATCGACATTATCATCCTTCAGCATGAATTCAACTCTTAGACCAAGCTTTCGATACTCAACAACTCTTAACCCTGATGGTAAATGCTCACAAAATATATCATGAGATTCAATTAGAGAGTCATAAATTCTATCCGAGTCAATAGCCTCAATCTTTATTCCCGACCAAATCTCATAGTTCTTATCCTCATACTTGTCGTAAATATAGAGTTCTGGGAACTTTTCCTTACACTTGTTGTAGAAGCTTTCATTTTCTGTTCTAGCCATTGCTGACTCCTTGTTTAAGATACCTTTCGGCTCAAAAATATATACCACAAAAGGACGAAAGCGGAGGAGTTACCCGTCCGTTCGTCTATCTACTGCTCATCCCATTCTAGTACCCTATTCTTATTGAATGAGTCTATAAATTGATGAGTATTTTCTCGACCAAGCATTAAGTCATAAACAATCTGACCAATAAGGTATGTTTTGTACCCATCTGGATTACCATCAAACTCATCCTCAACAGAAGACATTCTATCCTCTGCGAATCTAATCGCCGACATTAAATCCAACTCTCCAGCCAAGACTACCATTGTCTTAAACTCTCTATCAGGGTTAACCGTAGATATGGCAATCATTCTGTTTGGCAGCTCGACAGTCACTCTGTGCTGCTCCTCATTATCAACCATAAGCTCAACAAGACCAACCTCATCGAGAAACTCAGGACAAACACGCTTTACCTCAGCATAGATTGATTCTGCTTGTGCAGCAGGAACAGCTTCTGTATCTAGCTTTGTCTCGTTCTCGAACATATTCTGGTCACATGGGATACAGATATATGGATACTTTTCATCATTTGGCTCATAGTTGACTGTAGATCCACATCTTAAACAACTTCTTCCTGTAGGCTTTGCGTCTCCTGGAATAATCTGAACAGCTCCATCCTCTCCTTTTGCAAAAGTCATAAGTATCTTATTACTATCCATTCGAGACACAGTGAGAGGGTTAAATCCCAGTGCATCCACATACTCTATTGCTACATCTTCCAATTGCATATCGCCCATAGATACAGATGTTTTAACCTTGAATGCCAAGTCGTCAAACTTTACTACTGGGTCTTCTCCAAAGTATGCAACCTCTGCGATAACAGCTTGAGTGTGCATAACTGGTGTAGGCTCATACAGTGCGTATATCTCTTCGTCTGTTTCAAACATATCAGTAAAATTTTGCTCTGCATCCTCTAGGAAGAAATCCACATATTTGATCCAATCTCTTTTGTTCATGATTTTTTTAACATCACTGAGAAGTTTCATACCAGCCTCATATGATAACCATGTAGAGTGCTTATTTTTTCTTAGTGATTCTTCTAATTTTTGTGTTAACATCTATTACCTTTCCTTTATCTTTAGTTGTAATATCCTTGATTACTGATTCAGCAAAAGCTATCAGACCTCTCATTGACGCAACCATGATGGTTGCCTTTACATCATCTTGCATATCTAAACCTTTGAAATATGGAAGTTACAGTAGAATTCAGATGGATTATCAATAAAGATTCCATACTGAGGACCCTTGCCAGAATCACAATCCGACCCATCTTCTCTCTCGTGCATCTCAATATTAAAGTTAACACAATTTGAACACTTCTTATACTCGCCACTATAGACTGAACAAAAGAAAGATGGGTCGTATACTTCTTGATATTTAAATTGTGAATTGTCTGCCGTACATCTACCTACGGGGTCGCTATCATCAATCAGAGAACCTTGATCATATTTTTCATAGTGTTCACATCCTGAACACCCACTTAATGGAATAAAATTACCCATTACAGCTCCTTATTTAAAGCTACCTTTCGGTGCAAAAATATATACCACAAAAAGTTCATGAGGTCGAAAAAAGAATTATAGGGGGGATGGTATGTTCAGTCCCATACAACTAGAACTGAACAAGGTCTTCAAAGGAGGTCACAATAGTCGGCACGACTACTGACTGTGACATTCAGATTATCCCCTAACTCCTATTAATCTAATCTGAACTCGGCCATATTTGGCTCTAATTCTTCTGGCTTTATACTGCTTTACGGAAGCATAAGCTATAGCTATTGAACTTATAATAACAACTTTTAACAACAAACACATCTAATCCTCCTTCAGGTGCGTATGCACTCTTCGTAGTGCCTCATGGATAACAGTCAAAAGGTACGGCTCTTCTCTTCCGAACTCGGGAGCATACTCATACCACTCTGAGCCAAAATACTTCTTTCCATATCTGCTTAGCCACTCAGACCATGTGCACTCAGACTCAAAACACCCCATATATTCTGACTCATTTCTAAATTTTTCAATAGGGGATAGGTCATATGACCAGTCATCGTATTGACCATCTTTTTGATTTGAGCGAATCCACTCCTCTGCCTCGGTCTTTGCCTTGTCCTCGCTCCAAGCATCCCAAAAATGCTTTTCAACGGCTACGATTTTACTCTTCGTATAATCATAGTCAAACTCCTCTTCAGTGATTCTCTTTGCCATTTCTTTTATCCCTGAGCCTGGAAGGTTCAACATACAATATCCTGCATCCCCAGTCATACTAAGTGTTCCATGACTAGAATAGAATCTGACAAACATATTTATTGACCCATCTGCGGCTCTAACCTCTGCAAGCTCAAAAGTGTTTCCACCAGTATATGTTACCTCATACTTATCATATTTCTCTCTAAGCTTTTTGGCATGATATTCTCTTTCTTCGACATCTTTTTTCATTTCTTCTCCTTGAAATTGATTTTTGTCTATACTTAAATGACATTTCTTTTTATCCACATAAAATGAAACTTAACATTAACAGCTAATTATTTGATTTTCAGTCTAAAACTGGTGCTTTTTAGACTTTTTGCTTTTGTAGTTTTTGTAGTTTTTCGGTTAGACTTTCCACTGAAACCTCTCTACAAATGTGAGAAAAAGGCCAATCACTTCTGAAAGTTATCTTTTTCCCATTTATTCGTAGGTATTTCGGTTTTTTCATCTTGGCACTCTTCATCTTGTATCCGAGAGAGGTTATCAGCAAGAGGATAGAACGCATGCTGTTTGTATGTGTTAGGACAATAAAGGAATTCGGCAAATCTTTTTTTGCCTCTGGCAGGAATAGGTCATTAGCTAAAAATTCTCTAGCCTCAACCTTGGAGGGGAACAGGTTCTCATTCAACCAAATAAACCTCTCTGAAATCTCCTTGTCAAATTCTGTAGAATAAGAAACCTCTTCTTTCTCCTTCTCTACATACTTCTCAAAAGGCAACTCTTTTCCTGTTCTTGTATTTGTGGGGAGTTTCAATGGGGAATTTGAGTCTATTTCTGGGAGGTTATCCATTCTATGATTCCCACTCTAATGATAAGATTACGGAGTCGGAGCCTCGGTCATAAGCGACTCTTGTTTTTCTACCACCAAGCTTATTGAATCTTGACACCCACCCGTAGACAACCGAATACGCTATATCCCGTTGCTCTGGGATACTGTCTCCTATTTGGATTGAAGCAATGCTCTTGCTAAAGCATGATTGTATAGACCATCTCTCAACACCATCCCCTTTCTCACTATCCTTATTGATACCTTCAATCATTCTGGTAAACATCTCTACACCCAAAGGTGTTTTCTTTTGAAGGAGAGGGGTCTCAATAGTCTTATCAGATAATTCCACGATAAATTTAGCTCCAGAAGATGACGGATAGAGCATATACTCCTTCTTGTTGTGGGAGAATATTTCGAGGTCTCCCCTCTTGGAGAGTTTTTTGTTTAGGATATAAGAAGAATCTATATCTTCTTTGAAGAAAACTTTTCCATCTTTCAGTTTAGTCAGATACATTAGGGTTCTCCTCTGAGACATATAAGAATTTTGCCTCATTGTAGTTCATTCCGTCAATCAGTCTCTCTAGCTCTTCAAACTCGTGCATATGGTCTATGTGATAGATGCTTCCATGCACAGATAACTCGCCTGGAGTGGAGGAGAAAACCTTCTTTACATCATTCTCAAGAATCTCTACCATCTCGGCAGACAATTCCTCCTTTTTTATTTCAATCATTCCTACATGAATAATAGATTGTTCAGTCATGATATTTCCTTACTTTAAGATACCTTTCGGCTCAAAAATATATACCACATTACTCTTCAATAATACCTATAATATCGGTATAAAGAAGAACTACACAATCTTCCTTATCTATCTCTATCTCCATTCCACCATACTTCAAGAACATTACTTTTTTCCCAATCTCAAGATTTTTATTCTCAAGGTCGTCTGATACAGCAACTATCTCCCCTGTTAATGGCTTTGTTTTTGCACTCTCTGGAATAAGAATTATTCCACTTGCAGACTTAGTGTCAGCCTCATCTCTTCTCACTATCACTCTTTGACCAAGTGGCGTTATTTTTTTCATGAAATTTCCTTCCCGTATTCAAACATCCATATCTTATAATTGGAGTAACTGAATGCTCCTCCAGAAAATATGCTTCCCGACAGACTATCAAAAGTTGACTTAAAGTCATCTATGGTAGAACTGTTATCCTCTTTTGCAGATTCCTCTGCCCACCAAGACTTATGCCTTGCATTTATTGTCGAAAATATATTGTTTACTGTTCCGAAAGCATTATTAGTTTTTCCGCCAGTAAAATCCCTAACACTGCCAAGAGAAGCAAATACCTCAAATGAATTTTGAGCAGAAGACACAGAGGATATGACATCCATAATGAAAGATGCCATATCAGAGTTTACCCAAGAGTCGTCATCTCCAATCTCCATATATGAAGCGAGTAGAGACAATGGTGTAAAGCCATCATTTAAAGAACTTCCTATTGATATTGCCAAAGGTGAAAACGCCTTTGACATCTCATCAAGTATAGACTTTCTGCACTCAGTTTTATACCTACTTATATAGAAGTACAGGGGCGAATATCCCATATTATGGACACTTCCCTCTACCCTAGCCTTGTATGCGTCAGCATCAAACCTAACCTGAGTAGAACTAAATCCAGATGTTCCAGACACGGCACTTGATATAGCTGAGGCGAAAATTGAAGATTCATCTGGAGCACCAAGGTCTTCTATTATTTTACCAATATATCCCTCTAAGAGATTGTGTGATAAAAACGACACCATCCTTGATATTTCATTCTTTGGATAAGCAGCTGATGATTGCGATGTTGCATTCTGAAAATAGAACCCGTTATACTTTGACACCAATCCTGCATCAACTTTTGACCGTACAACATTTAGTGTTTTGGCAGCTTTCCCTGTGCCATCTGGGATAGATACCGACTCTGCCGCAGCTTTTTGATAAGCATACATATACACAGAAAATCTTTTTGAGGCAATACTGTCAGTACTCTCTGACCCTAGCTTATCTATATCGAGAGCACCAACAGCATTATGTAGGCCAAACTCTATAACCATCTCCGCTGCAGACATTTGATTATCGTCAAACTTGTCATACAATAGTGCGGTCATAGCCTCTCCAAATGAGCTTATATACGAGAAGTCAAAAGAAAAATCATCATTCGCCCTATTGTCAAACACTAATTGTTGCAATAAGTTATAGTTACCATTGGATAAAGTTTTATAATTTGACTTAGTGCCAGATTCATCTGATGACTCCATAGAAAACATCTCATTTATTAACGTATCAACATCAGAGGTCAGAGTATTCTCTCTTTTCATTTTCTCCCTAATCGACATCACCCATCCAAGCTTGGTGAAATCCAAAGTACTTGAATCAGAACCAGTAAAATCCCCCTCACTATAATTGGATTCCCTGTACTCACTAAATACATCTGGGTGTATCTTGTCTGTAGCAAACTCTATAAAATTTTTAATTGCCATGTATTACTCCATTACTATTTTTATTGTTCTGTTTTCCGAGAATACAGCTTTTGTATCACGAAGCACTATCTCTATTGTCGAGTTATTAATAAAGAAGTGTACCGTATTTACCGTTAAGTCAACGCTAGGTATAAACTCACTAGCATCGTCATCATTCGTATATGTAGCTAATGGTATAGGGGTAAATGTAGTACCAACTAGCCTAGTTCCATTCACAAAGTCAACCTCTGTAGACCCAGCATATCCTGTAATTATTGGATAAGCGGGGTCTTGACCAGCATGTTTATATGTAAATACGCCACCTGGGCTACGGATATCACCAAGAAGAACAGTCCTAAACGGTGTTGCCTCCTCCTGTTTATCTGTAACTGAGCTTATTTTTACCGAAGCCTCTTTCCATTGACCATCAGTTACATCTAGGTACTTTATAAATTTTTCCCCATTGGAGTCATTTAGCAATTTATCGAACACCAAGTCGGATACTTTTATTGTGTACTTTGAAGCACTAAATTCCCCAATGGTTATTCTTTCAAATTCCATATAATCACCGAGGAGTGGGTGAGGTGCAATATACACAACAGGGTCTCCACCGCTTGACGGTATCTCATCCTGTGTATACCCTTGAGCAAGAACATCTCCTCCAGAGTCAGTAACACCATCAATAACACCGAGAGTGACACATATCTCAAAGTTTGTACTTTCAACTCTGTTCACAATATTTCCAGAAGACACGAATGGGGCATACTTCGTAGCTTTCATCTTAAGATTGAATGTATATGCCCCTGGAACATCTCCCTCCTCCTGCTCTGGGGAATTCGGGTCAAGAGAAACAAGGTCTGAGATGTTGTTTACATTTGTCATGGATATACCACTTGTCCCCTCAAACTCAACAACAGAATCACACCCACCGTGACTCTCTATAGATGTAGATACATTGCTTATAATCCCTTCTCTTGTTCCTCCTCCTTGACTAATCAATGGAGACAGTGTTCCCAAGCCAAGAGATATTTGACCAAACGAAGAGAATGGAGACTTCCAGTCATCACAATAGTCACGAGTAAACTTCTTTTTGGTTGGTGCTCCACCCGATGAGGTCTTATACAGAATAACCCTGGAGTCGAGAGCTTTCAAAACATGATGATTCTCTCCAGATATTGACTCTACAGATGCAGTGGTCTCCACACCTATTGGGTCATAGTATAGCTTATTGTCTTCCTTGTAAATCAAGACCATTGGCCCATATAAAGTAAAGACTGCTTTAGTATCGTCACTTAGACCAAGGTATTCCAGCGATGCAACATTTGAATTATACGCAGCATACAGAGGCTTCCACACCTTTATTTCATTTATCCCTGGCTTAGGATTCTCGATATCTTTTCTTCTGTCAGCAGACGGTGTAGCACCATCATTGCCAACAAGCACATTTGAATATGGAACAGTATACTCAATTAAAGGTATAGGTTCCACCGTCTTATCATCTTCGTATACTCCATACCTTTCTCTTGTAGTTGTCTTTCTTACTCCACCGAGTTCAGCAGATATACCCTCAAGATATTCTGCCAATACATATCCCTTTTCCATCAAAGATACAGATGATATCGTTACATTGTCGTCTTCTATTGAGGTAGTGTCTGTGTATATCTTCCCGTTCTCGTACTCGGAAACTAGAGGTATAACAATATCACATATTTCTTCTATTTTTGAATTATACGAATCGGAGCCATATCTAGTAGACCAATCAAATTCAATTCCAGACAGGTCAATGGTCCCAAGTATCTCAGTCTTATCAAGCTTGTTGCTCCCTGAAACATTACCTGCTGAATCCAAAATCCTACCATTAACATGTACATTAACCATATCAGATGATTCGTTTAGCGTAGAAATGCTTGTTCTTTTTGATATATTTGACAAACAAGACGATATAGATGAGTTCTCACTTTGATCTTCATCGTCAGGCTCTGCTATTACAACAAGTGTTGACATATCTACGGTCATTCTCATCCTTATCTTCTCTGACATTCGACAGAATACATCTCCTAGTATCACAAGTAGAAACTGAGACTTCAATAATACATAGTCTGTGCTTTTGGAATGAAAATAAAAGTTTGACTTAAGTGATGATTCAATAAGAGCTGACGCAACCACGGAAACCTCCATCATATTTACCTGTCTATACGAGTACATCCCGAACCTATTATCACACCCGTCCGATGAACTGAATAACGTTATGTACGGTTCATATGGGTCTTCTTTTTCAAACATCGTTATGTCTCCACGCATCTGACTTTCACTCGGATACTCTATAGTATCATGACTCTGAGACGGAGTAAACGACCCTATTGATGGGGCAGAATACGACCCTTTATCTTTTAGTTTAGCTAAATACATCGGCTTATTTAAATACGGTGAAGTGACGATTGAGACATATTGACCAACATGAGGTGGAGCAGAAACATATATTTTAACATCTGGGTAATAAAGTGGCTTCTGGAGAGAAGATCTCCCTATCCATGGAGAGTATGTTGCATATATTGATGGTGGAGCGAAAAAAGCTGATGCCTTAAATACTGGTATCACAGGGTCTTCATCTTCTGGAACAACATCTGGTGTCATTGAGCAAAGCTTCCCTACGACCCCTCTAAGTTGCATAAACACTTGAGCTATGGTATCAGTAGCGATATCAAAAGGATAGCCTACCTTTTGTGCATACGCAGACAATTCATTCACTTTGCTTACATCAGTAAAATACAATGCAGCACTATATACGATTGGCATATCTCTGGTATATTTTCCCGTCTTGTCAATAAGTATGCTTTTTAATGCTTTTGAATTTAAAATAGAATGTTTGTTATCATAATCAAACCCATTATATATCTTTCCACCACTCACAGAAAATGAGTAGTCTAGGAAACCAGAGTAGTCGGCAGTACAAACTCCATCAATGTACTTCTTAAACTCTGAAACAGAGCCAACAGAATTAGAGGTAAGCCTATCAAAATATGACTCTATGTGCCTCTTTGCATCTCCTATTGACATTATTGAATCTCCACTGAACCCACCAAATTGAGTAACTTGTGTGTCACCAAAGACTGGTGTAACCAAATCAACATAGTCCAGACAGACCTCATCAACATATTTTTTATTAGCTGGAGACTCTTGGGATATTGGAGACAAAATAAACAGTGATGGAAGTGGGGTAAAAGGAGATATCACCGCTCCTTTTGCCTCATCAATCGACACTCTACCACCATTGACACCATATAATAGTTGAGACAACTCACTTAAGTTACGAACATTACCTGTATTTCCAGACTCCATCACGGGATCAATAAGACTTGTCTTCTCAAATAGTGCAGTATCTATATTGTCGTTCTTTATATTAAGAGTGTCAAATGGAACGTATTTCGATAAAAACTTTTCATTCATCGTCTTGAAATTAAGAATTGAATTTGCAGTAATGTTATTGGAGACAGCAAGAGGCGATACCAGAGCAAGTGTAGAATCCAACCTTTCGTATGTTGTATCTATTAGGGACTGCATTGTCATTAGGTTCGACAATGGATAGTCTGATTTCTTCTGTATCTCTGAGAAAACATATGAATACGATAATAAGCCATTGTCCCCGAGATATAATTGCAACTCCTCCATATTGAGTGGTCCACTTGCTGGGTATTTAACGCCATCTACACTACCCTTGCTCACATCTTCTGATGACAATCGCAATGGCGACTCAACATGTAAACTGTTGGATAGGTAGTCAAACTTAAAAACACCCCCAATACCATCAGACGTAACAGATATATTTTTACCATTATAATATGTCTTTAGCTTTTTTGCATCATCAACATTGCCTTGGATTCCTTTGATTGTCTCGAATATAGACCACCTATATACCCAAAACGGGTTATTAACGTAATTATACTCAAGAGTATCTCCTTGTTTTGGGAGACCATAGATTATCTCTTTGTTCATACCTAGCCTTCTCTATCTATTATTTCGTATATTTCCTCGCTAGTTAGAATTATAGCGACATCAAACCTAAGCTTAAGTTTTAGTATAACCAAATCTACGCCATACTTATGTCTATTTGAAAACGCAATGCATTCCTTAAATCTATCTTTCTCTGCAGTGTTGCCAACTCTTTTTGCCCATGAACTTGATATTTGCACCTCATAATATTCCATGGAAAACGCCTCGCAATCAAGGCAAAAAATAGAAGGCTTTGTGTGATTCTTTCCACATGAAGGACATATGTTCTCTCCTCTGTAGGCTACCATTTGCTACTCCGATACATAATCTTCAGGACTAAATCTTTTTCCTGTATTTAAGTTCTCTCCATCTTTTATAGGGACTCTTGTTATGTCTGGCTCAGGCTCTGGTTCATTCTGAGTAGAATCTCTGTCTGGATCTAAGTTTACAGGGTCATCTTTGTAGTGAATAAAGTCCACAACACGTATAAGCTCTCCGTCCTTTGTCCATGACGAATCCTCTCTTACAACGATTCTTTCTTTTCCATTCTCAAGAACCCAGTTCATGAACTCTGAGTAGTCTGATGCGTCAGAGTCGTTATTTATCGGGAAAAACTTAGTCTTCCACACCCTTTTTTTCTTCGCAAATTCTTTTGCAGTAGTAGTTGTTCTTGCAACTCCTGGCATACCCGTGCCATTCAGCCCACTCACATCTCCCATTGAGACATCTGACAGTATCTTACTTATATCTCTGGCCATACTTTCTCTCCTCTACCTACTTTATTTAGCTTTTCTCTCAATTGTGATGATAACCTAAAGTGGTCACTCAACGAATACCTATCGCTTATCAGGTCTGATGATTCTTTGGAATCAGAATACCGTAAAAGCTCAGATAGTGCTTCAATGATGCCTCCTGCCCCTATCATAAAGTCAGAGAGTATAGTGGTCTCTTCATTGTCAACACAAGAATTATCGAGTAGAATCTTAAAACTATCTTCAATTTTCACAGCATTTTCCTTTCCTTATAGTTCAGATTATATCCAAAGTTTTCAATATCTTTTCTTTTTTTGATATAATATTACAAAATGATAATAAAACAGAGAAAGGACAATAATGACAGGCATAAAACCAGTATCTACAATAAGGGAAAAGTCTGAAAAAGTTAGACATGAAGAGCTAGCAGTAAAGATATCTCAAAATACACGATTAAGCAAAAAGGATACCATGCTGATGTTACAAGCTTTACCGTTTGCACTTATAGACTCACTTGAAATCGAGGGAGATAAGGTACACATGGATAGCCTTGGGACTTTCACTGTAACCCTGAGAAAAGGAAAAGTTGATAATCTAAAAATTATTAATGGAGAAAGAGTAAAGACAAAAAGAAGAGACAAGTTATTTATTAAATTCTCTCCGTCATCAAAATTTATTCCATATTCAGAACAGGATTTAGAAGATGAACTTAAATAAAGAGGCCTTTATTGGTGGTATAATCAGTAAAGGTGCATCGAAAGTCGGAGGAATGCTGTTTGGGTCAGCAGAGCACTCATTGAAATCCAATATCGCTAAAAGTGTTGGCTTAACAGGCTTAACTAATGGTATTCCAGGAGCTGGAACTATCACAAAAATACCTAACAATAAAATATCACAAGGACAAGGTTTTAAAATGAATAGACTAGGCAAACTAACAAAAGAGAGTGGTCTTGGGGCTATAAAAGCACCTTCAATAAAGGGATTAAGCGGATTAACTACAAAAGTAACTACACCAAAGAGTGTTGTAGGTAGTGTATCCCCTGCAAGTAGCGTATCCCCAAAATCTATACTTGCAAAAAGTGCTGAGAAGCATGATGCAAGCTTCAAGGGACTCAAGACAATAGGTCTAATGAGTGCAGGAGCTGCAGCAATAAAAGGTGTAGATAAATTATCTAAGAAGTATGATGAGTATTCAGACAAGAAGAAGTTTAGCGGGATAATTTCTCATGCAAAAAAGGAGAACCCAGAGTTAAGAAGAGTGCCTACAAAAAAACTACATTCATGGATGAATACATTCTATAGCTTAGCTCCACACATAGCAAAGGATGAGGGGCTAGCCACTTCAATGCTCACTACTGTTCATAACTATGGTGGAGATGTTGATTTAGCTACAGCCAAAATGATATCTGAGATTGGACACAAGTCAAAACACGACAAAGGATCAGTGTCTGACGGGTTAAAGAACTCAATGTCCCTACTTATGGATTAGGATGAATCATGAATGATGTAAACGGTGCACTAAAGCACGAAGACAATATGGTGGATGCCTCTTACCGAGAGAAAAAAGGCAGTAAAGAGCCAATGATGGGTGGGGCATTCAAAGGGGCACTAGCATCTGGGTTAGCTGCAAGAATAATAAAGCCAAAGGGAAGATTAGGAGAAGCTTCTCTTATCGGTGCAGGTACAACTATTGGTGGAATACTCGGACAGCACGACCATACGAATAAGTTAAGAGCAAAAAGTAAAGCTAAGTCTGAGCTAGCAAAAGAATCGGAAGCCGATATAGAAGATGTTAGGTCGCTTGGAGTGGAGTCTCTTGGTGCAGGAGCAATAGGTGGACTTAGTGGAATGGCTTTTGCTCCAAAAGGAAGAAGCAGGGGGAAATGGGGTCTTATATCTGCAGGAGTAAGTAGTGCAGGGGGTCTCATTGGAGGATTGACGGAAAGAGGAGTAGCTAAGGCGGAAAGAGAGACTGGAAACGAGAACACAAAAGGCAGTCTCGCGTTAGCCATGGGGTCAGGAATGGCAGCAGAGGGGGCAGCATCTCCATATATTCACAAACTCATAGGTGGCATGAAAAGAAACAGAAACGACAGAAATTTAAGTAAATCACTTGGGGAAGAAATTGGAGACCATCATAGAGGAACTGGACTTCTAAACAGAATAGGAAGAGGCATCGGATGGATGGATGAGGAAAAGTCCATGCACGAAGGGATGACTAGAGGTTCTGGAAGTAAATTTTTCAATAGAAAAATAGGAAAAAGAGCCTTTAAAGGTGGTTTAAAGCAAGGCTTACTTGGTGCTGGGGTAGGGCTGGGAATAGAACACCTTATGTCATAAGGACGAAGAAAAACAGGTGGCGTACCAGACTAGATAATCATGGCAACAATAACAGCAATAACTATAAATATGCTCTCTTTGTCACTTTTATCTTCCAATTTTCTATCGTCTTTTCCCATAGATTCCCTTTCCCCTCTAAATTGAGGGACCTTCAGTATAGGTCTCTACGCCACCTGTTCCTCGTTTCCGAGGCAAATATATATACCAACATATCTACCTGTAGTCCAAAATATTCGCATATTTCACATTGACAACTTCACCATTTATAGATACACTAACCTCATTAAACCCAGCAGAAACAACCTTTCCGCTCTCCTCCCCCTTTCCACCCATTCTTCTAAAAATAATATCACTTCCTTTGTCTATCTTGGAAAACATATCTTCTCTCATCAAATCTACACTCTGACTATCTGTTCCTTTTTCAAGCACTTTTCATCCTTTTTAAATCCCTGGCTCTGCCTATAATAAGCTCAAATCCATCCATATTCTCTCTAACCTCATCACGAAAATCACAAAAAAAGTTCACAACATCTGCTACAGACCTAACGACACAGTATTTCTGATTAGTCCTGCTCATTAACTCCTCGAACTCTTTTTGACTCTTAAGTTGCCTCTCTCCTGGCTTCTTCACTTCAAGGTACACAGAAACCCCTATAGAGAATCCATTTTTTCCCTTAATGGTTAACCAACACTCTATATCGGATTTTCCATTTATGGAGTTACATCTAAAGCTCCTGTACCCACCGTGAGTATTCTTTATTTTTACTGCCCCACTATTTACCCTGTTGGCAAGAATATTCATTCTTTTTAGTGCAGTCAGTATTGAGGCCTGAATTCCAGACTCGGTCTCCCTACCTCTTGTTACTTTTTTTCGAGACGAGCTTCTTCGCTTTGTCTGTCTTTTTTCTTTTTCCACCATCATTATCTCCTTTATATGAAAAAGTATTTTTAAGTGAGCCTACAGCTGCACCTACACCTCCGTATAATACAGGATGAAACTTAAATCTATTTGAGTCGGAGGCTGTAGCTGCAGCACTAACCAGTATTCCAGTTAGTCCACCCGCCACTGCTCCACTGCCGATATAACCATTGTGGCTTTCATTGTCTAGTTGCTCCATAGGGAAGTATCTAGGAACCCTTGTTGCATCTATACCTGCAGCATCTAGTAACCTCCCTTTTTCTTTATCCCATGTTTCTCTAATATTTTCCATTTAACCAACCTTTACATAATCTGAATAGTGGATCTCTCCGACCCTTAACTTCTCTTTTAGCTTTGCTACACTTGACACTATTATAGGGTTTCTTCCTTTTTTACCAATTGATGCTTTGTATATTCCAAGCGTTGCATCTTGGTCTGGCAACTGCAAAAGACTTGGTGCTTCATGACTCAATCTATCACTAAACAAGTTCTGACTAGGCATCATCTTGGTTTTTAAATCCTCTATTGCTGCTTTGCCTACTGGAACATGGACACCTATTTGATCCCCATCGTAGTCACTACTTAGGGCTGTCTCCGTAAGTGGATTAACACCAATGACAGACCCCTTTGTAAACACAGGATACCCACCAAGTATTCCATGCTTCCATAGAGTTGGAGCCCTGTTGTACGCCAAAGGTATCTGTTTACCAATATCTCTCATGACACTCAAGACTTTAGGGTCTTTTGCCTCGATAAGCTCCTTTGTCTCCATTGGAGAAAAGCCCATTCGCGACATTCGTCTTGAAATATGAGGCTCGTACATTTTGAGACCCATTGCTTCGGGTATCTCAATTTGGTCAATACTTATATCACTTCTCGCAGGAACAATTACAGCTCTACCAGACATAAACTGCTTTATTCTTAGGAGATTTTGCTGTGCATATGAATTCTTTGGTTGGTCGCCACCCAATATATCCAATACACCTTTTATCTTCTTGTCTCGTATCTTCTTATTTGGAGACTCCTCTGTTCCATACAATGCACCAACTGACTTATATAGGTCAGACTTTAAATTGAGAGCTGTCTTTTTATTCAAAGACCCAGAATGCTTTAGTGCTTCCGCCATCGCAAACACATCTTGATAATGAAGGTTTAGGTCATTAATTGATATATCTCCGTTTGAATCTTTTGATGCAGGTCGATATATTGGTGCTATGACAGGAACTTTAGATAAAAACATGATATCTTTTGGTTTCTTTTTTATAGCAACGGTCTTACTTAGCATCTTGATGGTTTTTATGTTTCTATTTGCTACCTGTGGATTAGAGCTTGAAAGTATCTCGCTTTTCAACCTCTTAATCTCTTTCTTTGGATCTATCTTGGATATCTTCTTTATCACCAAGTCTATACCGTTGGCTTCTATATCAGAGAGTAAATCTGCATTTGACACCCCTAGCATCCTAGATACATGGTCTTTATACATTGGGTTAAGTATCTTTGTACCTAGGTCGATATGAGAGCTTCTTGACCCACTTGGACCACCAAAGATAACCTCATCAAACAATCCACCCTTTACAGGCTTACCATTCTTGGCATATATAGTATCTGCATTCTTTACTTTTCCACTTGAACGCTTAACTATCTCTTTGTCATCCATAGGAATCATTGAGTATTCGCCAGTGTGCTTGTTAACTACAACATTAACAGCCATCTGCTCAAGGTACGACTTGAATTTTGCACTGGCAAAGTTTTCTGCTGGTGGAGGTGTTGGCACTCCTCTTCTAAATGCATCAAAGAATTCATCATTCTTTTGAGACTTAATATGTTTTGCTTCTGACAATAGAGAGTTGGCTCCATATGCCAACAGTGCATTAGCCTCCATATTAGAGAATGATGATGCAGATTCGCTACCACCCTTTACTGGTTGACCATTAATATCAGTTGCTCCCACACCGACTGCTGACATTCCAGACTCTCCATCTTTGAACAACTTCATCATACTCGGGTTTCCGACAAAAATTTTCCCTGGGAAAGGTTTTCCTGTCTTTGGATTTATTAGCTCTTCATATAGCTCTACGCCATGCTTCTTAGCCTCATCCTCCATGAACTTAAGATTGTCTTCTTTCTCGTAGTGAGGAAGAATATATCTTTTCCCTGTTTTTTCCACTATCTTCCCTAGACCAGCCTCAATTAGAGACCCACCATTTGTACGAGAAATAACACCTGCTGCAGTCATGGTTACATCAACTCGATTCCCATTCTTGTCGTGTGGCATATGCTCGTCTGGGTCTATTCTTGTTATGACACCCTTATTTCCGTAGCGTCCAGAATTCCCAGACCAAACAGCCTTTCCTTTTCTTCTGACATACAAAGTGTTATTTATTGGCATTGTTACACAATACACATCTCCCGAATATTGAATCATCTCTTCAGTCTGACCACCTTGAGTTTTGCTGTGACCGTGATTTATCGTTGGTTCATTCTTTTTTGAGAATATTGACACGGTATATAGTTCTCTAAAATTATACTCTACCCCTTTTATCTCCCCGACTGTTGCTTCCCTGCTAGCTATGTTCGCACTGAGTCCAATATGTAAGCACAGCTTTTGCATATCATCTGCAAGTCTCCTTGAGGTTGTACAATAAGAAGAACTCGACCCTATTTCTGAGCCATCCCCCCACATCATCCACTTATACAATATCTTCAGGCTTTCGATATCAAGATTAAAAATCCATTTGGGTATATATTTTTCATAACTCTTCCCTAGAGGTAAAAATTCTTGCATAAGTTGCTTTCCATATATTCTAAACTTGTCTCCTGTAATGTTGTAGTTAATTCCGCATTTGTCAAACTCTTTTAGTAACAACTCCACCTTGTGTTTTTTTACTTTCGTTATATCTAAGCCATAGCTTCCAGAGGGAACATGATTCACTATGCTTCCATCAGCAAGGTATGCACCCATTAGAAATAAGTATGCTTCCATATTCATTTCAATCGGAGGAAGTGTTCTTTTTCCATTTCCACTTTGACCTGCCACGACTTCCACTGCAGGAATAGTTTTTGTTACATTTTTTTTCCCGTTCCAAATGGCGTTCTTTTTAAATTTCACTCTCTTCCCTATGTGGTCTCTTGCTTCAACAAGCTCATAGGATTCCTTGCCCCTTTTCTTTATTAAATTCTTATGATTATCCGTTACAAGAAGACTAATCTGTGTTGTCTCCAAGCTATACATTTTGCCAATATGGTAAAACTTCATACATTCAACTGGTTCAACATATGACAAAGCTAGTGACGCTGGATTCACGGTAGCTAACTTATCATCAAGACTAACTTGGGTTACGCTCTTCCATCCACTAGAAGTTAACACCTCTGTGTCTGGCGAATAGCACATTTTATCGCCCACTTTCATCGGACTCTTGACCTTGATGTTTAACCTGATTTCACTCCCCATAGTATTGGCTTCAATAACCTCTCCCTCATCAGCATGATGCCAAGTTATTATCTTTGCCTTGTATGGAGTAAACATAACCTTTTCAAGTTTACTCTTAAGCTGTTTTGCATCGGCTTTCTTTATTATAAAAGCCATTGGCTGATGATGATTAAGTGTCTTTCCTTTTTTAATGACACCTCTTGCATCATAATTATCAGCACCCCACTTTGAAACCTCACGAGGGAACAACTGCAGGAATCTCTTGAAATCCTGTATGTCAGTTGGGTCAACATCAATATTCTCTTTATACATATGTTCAGAGGTAAACATCTCCGACGCAGACTCAGAAATCACGACTCCATCATTCCTGTTTCCCCTCATGGACAACCATGCTGTACGAACATTTTTACCTAGAGCCATGTTTCCATCTTTTGTAAAATTGGAGTCAGCAATATGCTGACCTGCTTTAAGCTTGTCTCCAACTTTGACAGTCAACTCATGATTTATAAAAGTTTTTCTAGCCAGAGGCATGTCTTTCACATACTCTATCTTTTCCTTTGTTCCATCTTTTGCTTGAACAATAATATGGTCTGGTTTTACAGCTATCACAACCCCGCCATTCTTTGTGGATGGTATATGTCCTGAGTCTACCGCCACCTTAGCGGCATAATCTTGGCCATCACCTGTACCAACAGATACATGTGGGGCTTCTCTGGCCGTAAGAGATAATGCTTGCTGGATATGCTTTTGTGCCATATTAAATCTATTTGCATCTGCAGAGTTAGCAACTGGCACAAGGTTTGATGATGGTGCATGCATATCCATAGTCTTGGGCATTATATAATCTATGTCTTTTTTACCCTTTGCTAAAAAATCTCTTTCTCCAACCCTGACCATTATGCCATCCGTGGCAACCCTCTCTTCTGATGTAGGATAAGCAAGTTTCTTGTTCCATAGAACGTCAAGAGGGACAATCTCTTCTTTTCCGTTTCTAGCGTTTATAACTTTCATTGCAGGTGTACCATCCACGTCAACATATGCATTTTCTGTTATAGCCAATGTGATACCTACCGAAGCACCCTCTGGGGACACGACAGGATCAATAAAGCCCAAGTGTGAAGCATGAACAGCCTTTGTATCAAGATTTAAGGCTCTAGTGTCTCCGACACCACCCTCTCCAAGAGGGGTAATCAAATGGTTAGCCATGTGCATCATCATCGGATTATACTCCTCTGGCATAAGGGAAGCTTTAGAGGAAACCACAAAAGTTTTTATTGGTCTACCCAAAAGAACCCCCCCTGCACCAAGAGCATCATCGACAGTGGAGGTAGCAGGAGAACTAAGTTTGAATCTTATTTTTGACACCACTTCTCTAGCACTTTTATCGAATGCTTCTGCCAGCATATGTTCAGGGGTTACAATCTGCTTAAACATCATATTCTCTCTATCATCTGGCTTCTCATCTCCATTAAAAACTCTCACTAGTTTGGATGAAGCCTTAAGCATCATTTCCCCATTCACTGTTTCAGAGTCTATCCCTAGAGTATTCCTGACAACTGGAGCACTAACAGTTGAGGATTCTATAGCATTCTTGACATCACTAAATACATTCTCTCCTATTTTTGCATTATCATAGGAGAATAGTTGCATAAATTTCTCTGCATCGGAAGCCTTATATGTCTTTTGATTTACCTCAAACATACCGTCTCCCCAAACTTTTCTCATTCTATTGTCAGAGACTCCAATAAAGTGAAGTATAGAATACAAAGAGACATGAGCAGACCCCACTTTAATAGCGAATGTCTCACCAGCAAGTTTTATAGTGAAATTTCTACCCTTTCCAAGATTGAACATAGTCTCAATAGCACCATTTCTCTTCTTCATAGTGTAGACACCTGCCCTAAGTCTCTGCTGGAATGGGATAACATATGAGTTTCCCTCTATAACAAATGAACCTTTTTTTGTAAACGATGGGATAGTCATAATGACTCGTCTTTTTGTATCAATCTTTTTGTGCGATTGCTTGTCAAATAGTGTAACAGTTGCCTTTACTCTATTATTTATACTTGAACCTGAGACAAGTGCTTTTTTGACACTATTTATGTCAGAAGAACCAAGTTCAACTTCAATATTCGATACATCTAATCGAAAGAAATTTCCATCGACAGGGAATAGCGATGCAACTCTTTTCGCTATAGACTCAGATATTAGCCTATTAGCTTCTTCACTTGGTCTGGATAGTTTTTTATACTTGGGCATTATACTTCCTAAAGCTTTTTGAATATTATATCTAAAATAATTTTTCAAATATGATATAATGATAAAAAAAACAAAGGAGTCATTATGTCAAAAGCATTTTTACTTAAAACTCAAACAGACGCAATCTTTAAAGATAAGAGACTGGAATTCAGAGAGCCTGGTTTCTCAAAAGACTTAGAGAAGCTATATATTGGTGGATTAACAGACAATATACATATCCCAAACGAGCTATTTGTAAGGAACATGATAAAGAACAGTCTATCTACTCATGGTCCAAAGTTCGGAACCAGTGCAACACTAGAAGAGGGTCACATTGATGGCACTTTTGCTTTTAACACAGATACGAATAAATTGCTATTAAAAATAAATGGGAATCCTGTTGCTATACCGACAAGAGGAGAACTTGCAGCATCAGAACAAACAACAGTGACTGTAGAAAGTGAAAATATTGATGATACAGATGGTCATGTTAGACTTGAGAATTTCAATAGAGCAACAAAAATGATTTATGTTGACGGGATATTATGTATCAAAGGGGCGAACGGTAGCAAGAGATATGAGTTTGATCCATCAACCAAACTACTAAAAGTGTATGGTTGCTCTGATGGATCTATCATCTCATACTTCTAGTCTTTAAGAACGAGAAAGCCGTCAGCCTTTTCAAGGGCTGTAGTTATCTCGTCATACTTATCCTTATTCATAGTGAACTCTCTTTTATCATCAAGAATCATTCTTATACTACTGTCATCTCCTGGAACAATCTCTGTCTCCCATGAATGCTTTGCCAAGTTTATAGCAGAGCTTTTCCCTGCCTCTCCCTTAATTAAAATTATCATATGCCTATATCCTTTTATTGAAAATTGATGGTGCTATACTTACTGCAGCATTAATAGCCAATGTATCAATTTGGTTTTCGATATTAACCTCATCAGTCAATATCCCAAACTGATTTATGCCTAGGTCGTCAGCAATTAGTTTAATTATATTTGCTGTCAAAATCACTGCATCTGGATGGACACCATCCTCATCTGGACAGTATATCATAATTCCAATAGAATTTGATGCAATAAGAGAATCTCTAACCAGAGCACACGGAGCATTGTAAGGTCTACCCCTGACATGCTTCATGTCCTCTTTTTCGTTACTTTGCTCATACTTGTAAACATAAACATGTGGAGCAGGGTAAATAAAACCCCTATCTTTTCCCTCTTCTACTATCTCATGATAGTGTTTACTTGTCTTCGTTATCAGAAAGTTTGTTATTCTTCTCATTTGAATCTCCAATAAAAGACTTAATTATAACGCTCATATCCTCTTTTACGTGAGGCATCTCGGACTTCATCATTTCTTGGACAGACGAAGATAAAGCCTCAATGGCATCCCCTATCAGAGTCATTGTTCCAAGAAGCTTGGTCTCGCCAGTGATCCCAGCACCAAAAGGCTTGACTGTCACTGGTCTCGTTATGATAGACCCAAGTAGATGCCAGGTGTCACGAGAAAAACTTCCATGCAGATATGATATCTCTTTCGAGACAGGAATTACGCTGTTTTCAGAAGTCAAAGCGTTTACTGTTTCGATAAAATCATCCTGCTTAAGTAGCTTCACGGGGTTAAACTCCCTTAGCATTTCTTCATTCTCTCCAAACTCCCACACAGACCGAATTAGAGACAGGTTTGTGTAGACAGTAGAGCCTGTAAAGAGAACTTCTCTTCTTGTATTAAAGAATGTATTTGAGGCAGAAACTGTCATTAGTCCAAAGGCTAACCCCTCTGACTCTTGAGATTTAGGAAATGAGATAACAGTCAATTCCCTCATTCTCTCATTGTCGCTATATGATGAGATCAAATCATCCCAGCCAATCCTCCCATTCATTATTGCCGCAATCTTCCCAGCAGCATCCTCGGTAGATGAGGACTCAGATAGTATCTTATCATACATTGCCAAGTAAGGTATCTCGACAGAAATACTAATTGGCTCAGTCTCTTTGTTATTATTTTGTTCCTGCATTATAGACTTCTCCTTTTTTTACTGCAGCTATTCTGGCTTCCATATCATTTTCACTTATAAAGGTACTATTGTCTGTATTTACTCTATTTTTGCAAATATATGCTGAAACTGCTTCAATTTTTTGTTCTTTTTCTTTAGTTTTCATTGATAACTCCTTGGTTTATTTTATCAAATATTATCACTTTAAGGCTGTAATAGTACTGATTATTCGATGTTTTTGGCATATTTTAGTGCTTTTTAGGTAAAAATGTCTGCATTTTCATCATATCTCATTGCACCAAACTCATCCCTGTTATTCCCATGGATCTCAACAAATTTCTTCATGACACTCATTGACTTATCTCTTCCTATTCTATAGCTCTTTAGTGCAGCCACTCTATCAAGATATCCTTTTGTCTTCTCAAGTCTCGCAACAAATTCAACATAGGACAAGTTGGTCACTCTAGCTATATATTCGTACAGTACCCGCTTGTTGAACATTACTACACTAATTCTAGTATTGTCTCGGTCAACATATTTTATATGGAATGCTTTATCCACAAATGCAGTCTTATTATCAACCTCATCCATTCTGTATTTCGAGTCAAGTATTTTATCTACAACCTTGCCTTTAGATAATGGTATTTCCAGAATAAGTTCTTTCATATTTATCTTTTCAGACATCGACCTATCTGCAAAATTCATCTTAAATAGTATATCGTGAAACTCAAGTGGAGTGTATCCAGTTGGAGAGTGGGAACATAGTACCATTCCCGCTACGACCTTTGAGAAGAACTCCATATATTCATCAATAAGGTACATTGGCATACCTGACACCCTATCGTCTCTTATTTTAAGCATATCCTCTTCTATCCGTCTGAAAACATTTGCTGTTTTTATTACATACGATATCAAGAAAGGAGACACATCATTAGGAATAACAACCCTGTCATGATTCATGTTGTCATTTATCTTAAACTTGAACATGACCAGGTCCTCAAAGTCTATCTCATCATCCGTGAACATAAATAATGGAGAGGGATTCACCACACTTCCTCCACCAAGGGACAATGAGCCAAGTACGGACTCCTCTATATCTCTAATTCTAATTGTTCTCAAAAATATTGTCTTGTCTTTTTTTCTAATAGAGAATACTGAGGGGATAGTATCCTTTCCTCCTATAGTAGAGTACTTGTCTGCTGATGCTATATTTATTATAGACACTGCCCTGTACACACCTCTGAAAATCTTTGATTTAATCTCTGCCTCTCTATAGGGAGACGATGAGGTCATATTAATCACTACTCTTGACGATGAGGTCAGCAACGGGGACACTAGAGTGGAGACAAGGAGAATGGATAAGGCATCAGACTGACCGTCAGCACTAGAAAACATGGCTCCAACAGATTCCTTTACCATCTCAATATACTCTCCAACTTCCCTTAGCGTTGGCTTCGTTGATGGTATTTGAAAATCTATATCCTTGTACTCAAGCACAGTTCCGTCAATTGAACGCATGTCCGAAAGTCCGTACACCTCGTTTCCTGCATTGAACACAGCAGTGCCGCCAATATAATGGCTACCTATGCCGACTGTGTTTTTGTAAGTCTGCGTATTCTGATACATCTCATGAACAACACTGACCACAGAAGAAGAGATAAATGCCTCTATCGTCTTAAATCTCTTGGGAATATTCTCAATCGTTATATCACAATATCTTTCAATAAAAGCAAATCCACCAAGCTCTGGAATAATATGCTTCACGAGTAGCTTTGACTCCATAGGTATATCTTTAAAATACTTTCCAACCTTATTGAAAATTTTTATTGACCCACCGTCGCCACCAGTCACTGACTGTCTTGAGACTAGAACTATGTTGGAATCAAGAACCATGTCTCTTATCTTCGGAGACAGTCTATCTGGCGAAACTCTAAGTGCGGTTATTATTGACTGGAGAGACTTTTCCTTTCCCGCATCAATGAGCATAGAGACAATCATCTCTTTGTCTACTGGTGCAAGACTGGACATCTTAAGCATAGACTTGAACATAGTCGAGTAAGTAAGACTGTCTCCATCCTCAGACACTCTCATTATCTCCAAGAACATATACTCGGATATTGGCATAGACGAATTTACAACTATACTGACCGTATCTCTTCCCTTTGATATCTCAGATGATACACCAAGGATGAAATCGAACTTATCACTATCTATTGTAAAAGATGAAAAATACTTCGATACCTTAGATACGGAGCACATAGACTCCATTGGAACGGAGATGAATCCGTCCCCAGATGGTAGCATGCTGGAGCTGTCCTCAAATATTTTTATCGTATCATCCGTAGACACTGACCTTATGCCACTTCTAACATAAGCTGACGATTCAATCGTCCCATACATTGGTATAAAAACATTTCCTCTTCCAGTATAAACCTCAAAGCCAGACACGAAATCATATATATCAACAACGCATCTAGCGTCCATTCCCGTATACAGAAACAGGTCTGACGATAGCGTAGTTACATATTCATATGCAACTCCGAACATATCCTTTGCCACCTCCTGAGATGGAACTACGAACTTGTTGTCTGCCATAAACACGCCATTTTCAAGTGCTGATAAAATAGTGTTGCTTCGTGCCACGCTAACCACATATTCATTATATTCTGACCGTGAAAATGGAATAGCCACATTCCTTTTCAGCAAATAGTTCTTTATAAATAAATATTCGTCTGCCGCCATTGTGCCGCCAACGGTTATATCATATTTCCTAAAACATTGAACCATAAACAGAACTGGGTCTGCACTCCAAGATGACGAATCCAAGTCATAATGCACCTGATTATCCATGTCTAATCTATAGTTGCCTATTATTGATAGATGGGAGTAGAATGGCTTATTATCAAGTATATGAGACCATATTGTATTGAACTTCACGATAAATCCTCCTTGTAAAGTATTTCTGGATTATACCAAAAAAACAACTAATATGGTATATATTTTTGCCACGAAAGTGAGCTTATATAAGGAAAATGTATGCTGAAAAATACACAGACACAAAAAACATTAGCAACACTTGTTGTATGGGATTTTGAGAATATCAAAAATCGAAATCCCAAAATGCAACTGGACTTAAAAAAGCAAAAGCTTCTAATTGATAGGGGGAGAGGGACAAATGTTACGCACGTTGCGTTCATTGGTGACTTTTCCAAAAACTCAAGCTCTGGTTTTACTGAAAAACTTGAGAGACTTGGTTTTACAGTAAAAACAAAGAAGCCTAAAAAAGGTATCAGTAAAGATGGGTCATCTTTTCTTGAGGCGGACATGGATGCCGAAATTGTACACTTTATGCTTACTGAATTTGAGTTTTTCTCAACAGTAGTTATAGTTAGTGGTGATGGAGACATGTTCCCTACCTTATCTACGATAAAAAAAAGCAACAGAAACGTTGAGGTATTCTCCCTAAAAGGAAGATTATCGAGAAAACTTAATGTCTTTAAGACAGAATATTTAACGGGGTTTAAAAATGAACGATAGAATACAGTTTTTAAAAAAGAAACTAAAAGACTCCCCTGATGAAGCAAAGCTAAAACAGCTACTACGCCGAAATGGATTTGTTCATTATATGACAAACCGATGGCAAATAGACATTTGTGGTAGAGCCACAATATTCGCATCAAAAAAGGGGAACAATGTAACATTCTCTGCAAACTTCATTATAGGAGATGCAGACAACATCAGTAAAAGGGGGTTCATTGCTTGTGCAGACACCAAAATATCTGACGCAAAGAACGGACTAGATAATATAATTACACTACTGGAGGAAAAATATGAGTAGAATAAAAAATAAGCTAAAGGAAGACTTGGGCTGGTTAAGAAGCAAAAATATACCACTTAATACATGGGTAGATGTCGATGACCGAGCATACCATGGTGGACCAGGAATAAGTGCTTCTGGATTAAAGGATATAAGAAAATGTCCAGCACTATACAACTTCAAGAAGAGCAATTATGAGCCAGACGCTGAGAAGCCAGAGGTGCTAATTGTAGGTTCGGCAGTCCACACATACATCCTTGAGCCAGAGAAGTTCAAAGATACCTACATGATTGCTCCAACGAGTGACAAGAGAAAGAAAGAGTGGAAAGACTTTGTTAAAAACATAGATGACATAGACAGAGAAAAGCCGATATTAAGAAAAGACTCTGTTGATATCATGAGGGGAATGAAGGAATCACTAAGTATACCAAGAGATGAGTTCGGAACAAATATCTTTCAGAACCTAATCCATCATCCAAAAACAAAAAGAGAAATGGCTATATATACTGTTGATCCAAAGCGTGGTGTATTACTTAAAGCCAAGGTAGATATAAACTATGGTGGTATATTATTCGACTTGAAGTCAACAAGGAATGCGAAGCAAGACTTGTTTATGAGAGATGCTGCAAACCTAGGGTATGACATTCAAGCTGCATTTTACCTGAAAGTAGCAACTATCTCAAAACAAGAAGCAAAAGGATTCGGATTCATAGGAATAGAGAAAGAGGCTCCATATCTATCAAATGCAATCTTGATGGAAAAAAGAGATATCGTTCTTGGTGGATTCTTAGCAGAGCGTCTACTAGATGAATATGCATATTGTGTCGAGAATGACATCTGGTACGGATACAATGGCATCAACAAAAAGAAAAAACATGAACCATTAATGGTTACAGCCGCCCTGCCAAACTGGCATAGATACAGCATCGAAGAGATGTCAGGCTTTACAATTTAAACTACACGGGAGAAAAATATGCAAGAATTAACCAAAGTATTTAATGGTATTCCATTAAAAATAGAAATGATAGACGACAGAGAATTTATGGTGGACATAACAAGTATCGCTGCAAGTTACGGTAAAAATATTACTGAGTGGAGCGAGTCGAAAAGGGTAATGCAAAAAATTGCAGTCCTTGATGAATGGGGAATTGAGTATTCAGAATTAGACAAAATGAGTAAAAAAGAACTTCTTGAGTTTAAGAAAACTTTAAAAGGAAAGTCTAATTTACCACAATATAGGGGTTCTATAGATACAATTGCTGGAGCAAATGGGTATTCCAAAATTCACAACAGATTACTTATTGATTTCGCAAGATTTATCTCAATCGAATTTGACATCTGGTGCGACAAAATGATTTTTGACATCCTAACAGGCAAAAAACAACTCCAACTTGAGAACCAAACCAAAATGTTAAAGGAGGTCGAAAACAAATACGCCAAGCAAATTTCAGATTTAAAATGTGAAGTGAATAAGAAAACGCAGCACAAACTGATTGCATACGCTGACCAGACTCAAAATAATTTAAACTACAAAGGATTAAGAAATGCACAATGAATTAATAAAAGTTTTCAATGGAGAGCCAATCTCCATAGAGATGATAAATGACACGGAGTTTTATGTTGATGTAACTGGAATGAGTCACAAGTACAGAAAAATGAGCTTCTCTAATTGGAAAAAACTTGAGTCAACAAAGGACTATATTCTGGGTCTCAGAGAAGAGCTAGGAGGAATCGACACCAGTTTCTTAATAAAAACTGAAGCTGGAAGTGGGACGAAGATACACAACTCCTTACTTATTGAGTACGCAAGATGGGCTAATGTTAAATTTGCGATATGGTGTAACAATTTGGTATTCGACATCCTAACAGGCAAAAAACAACTCCAACTTGAGAACCAAACCAAAATGTTAAAGGAGGTCGAAAACAAATACGCCAAGCAAATCTCAGATTTAAAATGCGAAGTGAATAAAAAAACGCAGCACAAATTAATTACATACGCCGACCAGACTCAAAGTTTGCGAAAGTGGATTGGAGATAAATTTCCAGAGTATGAAATTTCAGAGAGAGAACTCTGGAAGTTTTTAGCGAAACATCCAGATGGGTTCATGAGAGTTATCCCAGCCACAAAAACTTCAAATGTTATAGTTAACATGGATTACGGAAAAAATGTAGGAGACTCAATTGCTTTCAACGATGCAATTATACCTTACATTCAAGAATTTATCGGAGATACCGATTTAACCAAAAAGCCTCAGCAGGGCAAATTTGAATTTTAGGAGAATACAAATGAAAAATTTTTTAAAAGCAAACCCGACCATCAAAAAGAAAGATATTAAGCGAAAGCTAAAAATGATTAAGAAGTTAACAGGAGTGAGTATACAAGGATCACAACTAGCAAGATACAAAGACGAGAGTGGAGATGAGCTGTCAATCCCGTTGACTATAATAAAGTATATCCTTGGTGTTCTTGGATTCGAAATATCTTCAATAGAGGTTAGAGTTGGAGATTTTGCACACAATCAAGATGGGGAATGGAAAATATCCGTATCATCAAATAACCACAGCAATGAGCTAGTGGGGATATATACTGAGCTAAAAAAAGGTAAGCTCAAGATAGGTAACTTTACAAGAGTGGAGCACATAGACCAAGTGAAAGCTGTAGGTGGCGTAACTTGGGAGGACTGGTATGAAGAAAGTGCCAAAGCTTCTTCGTTAAGACAAACAATAAAACTGTCGTCTCTAGCTATACTAGTTAAGCCCATTATAGGAGTGGTGAAAATAGTCAAAGAGACAGGAGAGATAAAAACTAAAGAGGCTGCACTTAGCATGCTAGAGGAGCTTGAGCTGGAGATAAAGAACGGTCATCAAGTTGTCGAAAAACCAGTAGAAGTGGTGGTTGTCGAAGAGCCAAAAGTTGTCGAAAAACCAGTAGAAGTGGTGGTTGTCGAAGAGCCAAAAGTTGTCGAAAAACCAGTAGAAGTGGTGGTTGTCGAAGAGCCAAAAGTTGTCGAAAAACCAGTAGAAGTGGTGGTTGTCGAAGAGCCAA
>Ga0256827_10000243_pt1 | contig 32313 bp, 27 predicted proteins | sample CV84metaG_FD_185977 | JGI IMG/M metagenome (GOLD analysis project Ga0256827, IMG submission 185977) | Hydrothermal vent microbial communities from East Pacific Rise, Pacific Ocean - CV84 | ecosystem: Environmental > Aquatic > Marine > Hydrothermal vents | place: Pacific Ocean: East Pacific Rise...
ACCTTTAAGATTAATAAAAACTTTTTCTCCGTTGTGCGACATTCCAACAACAATTTCGTACGATTCTGTATTAACTTTACTACCAAACGATTTCTTCTTTCTCCACTCAGAACCATCATCATTATACTCAGGGTAACTCCAATACGCATTATGTATTAGTTCTTGAAAGTCAGAAATGTATTTTTTGTTAGAGGTGTAAACAAGTTGTTGTCCATCTTCTGTTACAAATGGGTCGTAATCAGACCATTTGCTATTTATATTTTTTCCTAAATTTATAAACGTAACATTTATCGGATTTTTTACGAGTTCTTTAGCGTTATCACAAACTTCAATAAATCTATTTATTTCTCTTATTTCCTCGGTTGTTATAATTGAACGATTGTTTTCTTTATATTGTAAAAAAATAGTTTTTGCTTTTTCAAATTCGTGATTGTGAAAAGTTGCTCGTGCAATTTGAAAATCAAGATCTTCAGGTAGTGTTGCTGTAGTGTTTTTCTTAATTTTTTTTAGATACGATAGTGCTTCACTTTTAATACCGTCATTTTTTAAGTAACACATCGCAATATAGTAGTTTAAATCTATATCATCTTTTTTCTTTCTATACAGTTTTTTAAATTGCTTTAGAGCTATTTGGTAACTCCCATCTTCGTATAGCCCAACTGCATCTTTAAAATTAACTTGAGCTTCAAGTTTATAGAAAAATGATATAATAATTATTAAGATAATAATACGTTTCATATTTGTTTTTTTATTTAATAAAAATAAACATTCTATTTAATAACAGAAAATAATTATTTAAAAATGTAAAAATAAACCTAAAAAGCCTACTGAAAAGCCTACAATTACGTTAATAAATTTCATGATAAAAAAGCTTTTTTTGTCTTCGGCAAACAGGGGTAATGCACCATGTCCGTCTTGTACTATTGAATTTGCAAGTAATATGCTTAAGGGTATTGTTCCTGTAATAAACAAAGATACAAAAATTAAATGAGGACCAGATTCTGGAATAATTCCAACTAAAACTGCTACAATTAAAATTATGTATAAATTTCCAGATATAAGTGTTTCAATATCAATGTATTTTTGCAAAACGAAAACAAGTGCTAAAACGCCAAATGTCCATAAAAAAACTTTTAGAAAGTGTTTTTTTATAACATGTTTCCATAAATGTTCTTCTAAAAAGTGTTCTGGCACAGTAATTATTATTGCAAGTGCCATTAAAAGTATTACTATAAATGTAATTTTTACCCAAGCGTTATGTGAATGTTCGCTGTGTTCTTCTTTGTTATGTTCGTGAATATCTTCTTCAGGTTTGTTAATGTTATTAACAACATTGGTATGTGATTTATTTGAAACAATATTTTGGGAAGTAGAGTTTTCGAGTAAATGTATGTTTAATGAGTCGGTATGACCTGAACCGTTTGCAAAAACAAAAAATAAAAATAATAATATTGAAAATATAAGTGTTGCACGAACAAAGCTAATATGCTTTAAATTATATATTATTCCGCGTTTTTCGTATGTATCGCAAAGCTCATTTTTATGTATATGAAAATGTCGTTTTTGAGATTTTACATTGTTTTTTACAATAAAATTAGAAATAACTCCAACTACTATTGCAATAATAAATATTGCTATAGATATTTTTATTGCTGTACTTGGTATTAGAGCAAACATAATAAATGCTTCGTCGCCAAATGTTGCAATCATTGAGGCTACTAGTGCTCCAAAACTTAAAATACCATGTGTGTACATAGAAACTACAGTGTATGCACCTAAACAACCAGGTATAAGTCCTAGAAATGTAGCTAATAGTATTTGTAAAAACTTATTTTTTTGTAAACTTTCGCTCCAAACACCACGCGTTTTAATATTAAAAAACTCTATAACAAGCATCATTACAGTAACAAATACTGTTATACTTATTGTATTTTTTAATATTTCAATCATTATTTTATTTTTTTAAATCAAAAACGCAAAGTTATTTAAGTTTTGGATATAAAACCTAATTTAATAATTAATTTAATGTGTAATTTCAATATCAGTAAACTTAAACAAAGATTTAATTGCTTGGGTTGAAATTTTCACAAGCTTTGAGATGTGTAAAATAATAGTATTTTAAAAACGATACTTTGTTCACTTATCGCGAAGATATATTATTATTTCCCAAAGTTATTAATTCGTTCTTTCCACTCTTTTGTTTGTGATAAATATGCAAAATTATCAGCAGCATATAGTTTCTGGCTTTCAATATCTGTTGCTAACATTGAGTTTAACGTTTTTTTTGTGTAAAACATTGCTTCATTACTTCCTTCAATTATAGTTTCGGCAATTTTGTATGCTTCTTCAATAATACTATTTAAAGGTACAATTTTATTTACTAAACCAATTTCTTTTGCTTCTTGTGCATTCATCATTCTTCCAGTAAGTAATATATCTCTGCTATTCGACATACCTATAAGTTCTTTTACATATAATGTACAAGTAACAGGTAGAATAGCACCTAATTTTATTGCCGGAAAACCAACTTTTGCTGTATCAGCTATTATTCTGTAATCGGTAGCGGCTGCATATCCCATTCCTCCACCTAAAGCAAAACCATTTATTGCAGAAATAACAGGTGTTGGGAAATTAAATATTTTTTCAGATGTGCCCTCTAATAATATGGCAAATTCTCTAGCATCTTCTATTGATTTTAAATTTTGTAGTTCTTTTAAATCTACTCCTGCCGAAAAAGATTTATTACCTTCACCTGTTATTATTAATATTCTTATTTCTTTATTATTTTTTAATAATTCTAATGTTTCTGATAAATTATTTAATAACTCACGATTAAAAGAATTGTGAACATTAGGTCTGTTAAGGGATAAAAGGCAAATACCTTTGTTATTAATCTCGTATTTTATTGTGTTCATTTGGTTCTATTTTATAAATCAATATTAATTTGCAACTAAAATATATATTTATTTGTCTAATAATATATATCTTTATAAATATTTATTAACTTTTAAAAATACAAATATGAGAATTTTTTTTACTTTAATTATTATTTCAATTTTTGGTGTAGGTGTTATTAATGCCCAGAATGAACCAATTTTAACAGGACATGAGAGTTTTGAAACATGGGTTGATGCCGAGAAAGGTCAACTTCCTGAATATTTTAATGGAACAAATATGGTAGTTGTTGCCGGTTTTGTTGAAGTAGAAACTGTAACTGAGGGTACGTCAGATTCGCAAGATGGAGATTCTCACGTTGTAATGACAGGTAAAGATATTCAAGGAACAACGATTCCTGGTGTAATAACTCAAGGTACTATGACCATTGATATGGCTAATAGTACAGTTGATATTACAGGTGGTGTACCTTATACAACTCGTTCAGCTAGAATGAAAGGCTTTTTTAAGTATACTCCTGCAAATAATGATACTGCTGTTATTGCTGCTTGGTTGTTAAAAGGATCGACTTCTGATACAATTGCTGTTGGTGCATTTAAGGTTGTTGGAACTTATGATACTTGGACTGAATTTACTTTTGACTTAGAATATAATTCAAATGAATATCCTGATACATTAAACTTCTTGTGTTCATCGTCAATTACTGCTAATAATGCACAACTAGGTTCTGTATTTGAAATTGATAATGTATGGTTTGAAGGTGAAGTTACATCAATAAATAATGTTGTTGCAAGCAATGATTTTGTTGTAAGTCCTAATCCTGCAAACGGATATTTTAATTTAAAAATGAGTAATGCAAATAATACAACTGTAAAAGTTCATAATACTGTTGGACAAGTTGTTATTACAAAAACATTTAATACATCTAGCATTAATGAGCGTTTCGATATTTCTGATTTAAATAAAGGAATTTATTTTGTTGAAGTTATTGATAACGGTACTTCTAAAATTAAGAAATTAGTTATTAGATAGTTTATTGCGATTATTGATACAAAAAAAGCTTATTGAAATAATTTTCAATAAGCTTTTTTTTTGCAAAACAAATTTTTGATTATTCTATAAATCAGATTTTATTTTTTCTATTATAAAATTAAAAACTTCATTTACCGATTTTTTAATACTTTTATTCTCTGTTTTTATAACCAAATCAGCATTTTGGGGAGCTTCAAAAGGAGCATCAATACCTGTAAAATCTTTAATTTCGCCTGCTCTAGCTTTTTTGTACAAACCTTTGACATCGCGTTGTTCGCAAATTTCGAGAGGGGTATCAATAAAAATCTCGATAAAATTATCAGCTCCAATAATATCTTTTGCTTGTTTTCTAATATCAAGAGTTGGGCTAACAAAACTGTTAATTGTAATAATACCGCAGTTAATAAATAGTTTAGATACCTCAGCAATTCTACGAATATTTTCAGTTCTATCTTCGTCAGAAAAACCTAAATTATTATTTATACCTGTACGAACATTATCGCCATCTAATACTTGAGTTAGAAAATCTTTTTCGTGAAGTGCTTTTTCTAAACCTAGTGCAATAGTCGATTTTCCTGAACCAGATAAACCAGTAAACCATAAAACTTTTGCTTTCTGATTTAAAAATTGTTCCTTATCCTTTTTAGAAAGCATACGCTCAAAAATAGGGTGAATATTGTTGTCAGCCATTTTAGTTAAATATTAAATTATATGGTCGCTCAATTGATTTAGCTAACTCGCCAACTCCAATATGACGGCTTTTTCTAATAGTTTCGTTACCATCGAAATACACAACAATTGTAGGAATTGTAAAAACACCACTTTGCGACGAAATTTCAGGAGTTAAAGACATATCGACATAATAAAAAGGAATTTTTGGATAATTATCGTTTAACATTTCAATTATTTGAGGTTTTAAAACCTTACAAACATTGCAAGTATCGTTTGAAAAATACATTAAAACTCCTGTGTTTTCTTTCAATATTGAGTTAAACTCATCTAAGCTTTGAACTGTTTTATACATAAAAAATAAATTTGTGCAAAGATAGTAAAATTTAGAAACCTCCCGAATCGAGTAAAACAAGAGTACAAGTAGATAAAACCTCTATACCTTTTTTACGAGCATCATTAATAAAATCAGAGTTTTCAGTACCAGGGTTAAAAATAATTCGCTTAGGGTTTAAGCTGTATATATAGTCAATCCAATTTTCCTGATTTTGTGGTCCAACATACATTGTTACAGTATCTATATCTGTTAATACAGGTCTATCAATAATTATTTCTTTACCAATAATTTCGCCAGTTCTTATTCCTAAAGGAATTGCTTCGTGACCATATTTTGCTAGTTTACGTACTGCTATATTTGAGTACCTTGCTTCGTTTGGTGATGCACCAATTACTACTGTTTTTTTCATCTTTTTTTGTTTTTTGCCTCACCCTAACCTCTCCAAAGGAGAGGGGAAAGGATTTTGCTATGTATTAAATTTTAACTTTATTATTTCTAGATTCTTCACTTTGTTCAGAATGACAAATCATTTGGATTTTCAACTAAACTGAAAATCGAAGTTGTCATGCTGAGTTATGCAAAATATTTTATAGTTATGAATAAAAAATGTTAAGAACAAGGCTTGCGAAATTCTGAAATAAGGGAGCTTACATAAGTAAGTGACTGTTTTCAGAATGAGCGTAACGCAGTTATTGACGCTTTTTTAACATAACTAATTTAGGCCGATTGCATAATAACCTTTACGTCCATTAGGATAAATACCTTCAATTAATATTCCTCCATTATTAGAATCATCATCAATAATTTTTTTAATATCGTCGGCAGTATTTACAATTTTACGGTTTACAGTTATAATAATAAAACCTGCTTTAACGCCTTCCATTCTTAGCTTTCCTGCTTCAATAGATTTTACTTTTACACCATTCGATAAACCAAACTTCTTTTTCTCAATACTTGAAATTTCCTCAAATTTTGCACCTAAAGCATCAATACTTGTGGTTTTAATGTATGATGTATCACCATTCTTATTTGTTAATATAATATCAAATTCTAATTCTTTACTATCGCGAATAACTGTGATTTTAACTTTTTGTCCAGGGCGGTATGCAACAAATATTTCTTGCATCTCACTTTTATTTTTAATAGACTTATCATTAATTTTAGATATTACATCTCCAGCTTTAATACCTGCTTTTCCTGCGGCAAAATTTTCATCAACATAAGCAACGCCAACGCCTTTATCAGCATATACACCAATACTTTTTGCTCTAGGGTCGTTAACATCAATAGTTGCAATACCCAAGTATGCACGTTGTACAGTTCCGTACTCCATAAGGTCTTTTACAATTTTATCTACTATATTTATTGGAATTGCAAAAGAATAGCCCATATATCCCCCATTGCGTGAGTAAATCATAGAGTTTATACCAACAAGCTCACCCTTTGTGTTTACTAAAGCACCTCCGCTATTTCCTGGATTTACAGCTGCATCGGTTTGTATAAATGACTCAACTGAGCGATTATTCATTCCTAAATTACGAGCTTTAGCACTTACAATACCTGCTGTTACAGTAGATGTTAAATTAAAAGGATTTCCAACAGCTAGTACCCAATCTCCAATTTCAAGTAAATCAGAGTCGCCATATTTTATGAAAGGTAAATCTTTTTCATCTATTTTTAGAAGTGCAATATCTGTTTCAGGGTCGGTACCAATTAATATTGCTTTATACGATTTGTCATTATTTAAAACCACTTCAATATGGCTGTTGTTTTCTATAACATGGTTATTTGTAATTATATAACCATCGTTGCTAATAATTACACCCGAGCCAAAACCATAAACTTGTTCTCCTTGTGTTTTTGGCTGAAAACCAAAAAATAAATCACGAAAAGTAGTATACGAGTTTTCTTCATATTTTTTAATGTGAACAACCGCATCAACCGAACTTTTTGCTGCCGATTTTAAATCAACATCAATTGATGGAAGCGATATATTTTGAAAATTACTATTCCTATCAATATTTTTATTTTCTGAAATTTGATTTTCTTGCTGAGTATTATTTATAGAAAATTGACTATAAATAAAAACAGATAAAACCGATGTTACAGCACTTATAAGTATTATTCCGAGTGTTTTTTTCATAGTAAAATAAATTTGTTTTTGTTAAGTGTTACAAAGATTAAACTTATTATTACATTTACAAAAAAATTAAAAAAGTTTAACATGACTATTAATTTTTATAAATATCACGGTACTGGAAACGACTTTATTATTGTTGATAACAGAGATATAAGCTTTAAAATTGATAATACTTTAATAGAGAGAATGTGTGACCGTCGTTTTGGAATTGGAGCCGATGGTCTTATGCTTTTAGAAAATGATACGGATACTGATTTTAGAATGGTTTATTTTAATTCTGATGGATACGAAGGTACTATGTGTGGTAACGGCGGAAGGTGTATTGTTGCTTTTGCCAATAAATTAGGTGTTATAAATAATAAAACAAAGTTTGTAGCTGTTGATGGTGTTCATTATGCTGAGATTAATGATGAATTAGTTTCTCTTAAAATGGTAGATTTAGATGAAATAAAAAATATTAATAATGATTATTTCTTAGATACAGGCTCGCCTCATTATGTTAAATTTGTTAATAATTTTGAGAGTGTAAATGTGTATAAAGATGGTAAGCTAATAAGAAATAACAGCACATTTAAAACCGAAGGTACAAATGTAAATTTTGCAGAATTAATTGGAAATAAAATAAAAGTAGGAACATACGAACGTGGAGTAGAAGATGAGACTTATTCGTGTGGGACAGGAGTTACTGCTGTTGCAATTTGTGCGTATTTGGAATCAGATAAAAAAATAAATAACTTTGATATTGTAACAAAAGGCGGAAATTTAAACGTACGATTTGAGAATGAAAATAATTTATTTGAAAATATTTGGCTTACAGGACCTGCTACTTTTGTTTTTAAAGGCGAATATACAGTATAATGAGCGATAACAAAAAAATATATTGGTTGGCTTCGTATCCTAAATCGGGAAATACTTGGTTTCGTATTTTTTTGGCTAATTATTTAAGTGATAGCGATAAACCTATATCTATTAACGATGTTTCAACAGGAGCAATAGCTAGTAGTAGAATATTGTTTGATAATGTTAGTGCTTTAACAGCTACCGATTTAACTCACGATGAAGTTGATTTACTTCGTCCTGATATTTACAGAGAGTTAAATGATGAGATAGAGGAATATGGTTATCATAAAGTACATGATGCATATACTTTAAATGAAAATAATAAGCCATTATTTCCTGCTGATGTATCAAAAGGAGTAATATATTTTATTCGTAATCCGCTTGATGTAGCTATATCTTATGCAAATCATAGTTCAATTAGTATTGATAAATCGATTAAATTAATGAATCGAAGTAATCATAATTTATCAAAATCTGATAAAAAAATATCAAATCAAATTAGACAAAAATTGCTTACTTGGAGTGAACATGTAAAATCGTGGACTATACAAACTGAAACGCCTGTATTAGTATTGCGATATGAAGATATGCTAGAAGATACTTATGGTAGTTTTAAAAAAGCAATAAAATTTTTAGACTTAAAATTTGATGAGAATAAAATTAACAGAGCAATAGAGTTTAGTAGTTTCAATGAATTGAAGAAGCAAGAAAAAGAAGAAGGCTTTAAAGAGAAACCAATAAAAACAAAAAGTTTTTTTAAAACGGGAAAAGCAGGAAATTGGAAAAATAAATTGACCGAAGAACAAATAGAAAAAATAATAAATAATAACAAAGCTGTAATGAAAGAATACAATTATTTGTAATTTTGCAATTAAATTAATTATAAAAAATATGGAAATAAAAGATACTAATATTCTTACACGAAATATGGAAATTTTATCGTCAGACATGGACGGAGAAACTGTAATGATGAGTGTTGAAAATAGTGAGTATTATAGTTTGAGTACTGTAGGTACTAAAATTTATGATATACTATTAAAAGACATGAGTTTTAGTGAGTTAATAGATGTGTTGACTAAAGAATATAATGTTGATAGAGCTGTTTGTGAGAAAGATACAAAAGAGTTTTTAGAGGAACTTGTAAACAAGAATATTATTAAAATTAAAGAATAATATTATTTAATAATGAAAATATTTTTATCGGAGCAAGTACGAGAAGCAGATGCTTTTACAATTAAAAACGAACCTATTTCGTCAATTAATTTGATGGAGCGTGCAGCTACTTTGTGTTATAATTATATTAAATTAAATTATTCAGCCAAAGTATATCATATTTTTGTGGGGCCAGGTAATAATGGTGGCGATGGATTGGTAATTGCTCGATTATTAGCCGAATCAGATAAAAAAGTTTTTGTTTATATTGTTAAATTTACTGATAACATCTCATCAGATTTTTCAGAGAACCTTAAACGATTAAATTCGCAGAATAAAGCTACTGTTAAAGAAATTAAGGACTTATATAAATTTCCTGAGTTTAATGATAATGAAATAATTATTGATGCAATATTTGGTTCTGGTTTGTCTAGACCAATACAAGGATTTGTAGCCGATATTATTCATAAAATAAATGAAGCTAAAAATATAGTTTTATCAATTGATATTCCTTCAGGTTTGTTTGGAGAGGATAATTCTGATAATTTACCTAATAATATAATTAAAGCAGATTTAACTCTAACTTTTCAGTTTCCAAAGCTAGCCTTTTTACTTCCCGATAATCAGAAATATGTAGCTAAATTTGAGTTGTTTGATATAGGAGTGCATAAAGATTATATTACACAAACTCCTTCAAAGTATTTTTATACTGAGCAAACTGATATAAAAATAAAAAAACGTGATAAATTCTCGCATAAAGGAACTTACGGACACGCACTGCTATTTGCAGGAAGTTACGGTAAAACAGGTGCTTTAGTACTTGCATCAAAATCGTGCTTGCGAATGGGAGTAGGGCTTTTAAGTAGCTATATTCCAAAAACTTCGTATAATATTTTTCAAACTGCTGTACCAGAGGCAATGTGCTATACTTTTAACGACGAAACAGCCTCGTTCAGTACTCCTGATTTATCAGTTTATTCTGCAATTGGAATTGGACCGGGTATTGGGCAAGAAAGATTAAGTTTAGCGGTTTTAACCGATGTTATTCAAAAGAATAAGTTAAAAGTACCAATGGTTATTGATGCCGATGGTTTAAATTTATTTTCTGAAAATAAATATTTATTAAAAGAATTACCAGAAAATAGTATATTAACACCGCACCCTGGCGAGTTTAAGCGTTTGGTAAAAGATTATAAAAACGATACTGAAAAATTAAAGAAGTTAAAAAAGTTTGCCGAAAAATATAAATTAGTAATAGTGTTAAAAGGAGCAAATACAGTAGTAGCAACACCTGATGGGCGTTTGTATTTTAATACAACAGGAAACCCGGGAATGGCAACTGCTGGAAGTGGCGATGTATTAACAGGAATTATATTATCTTTGCTGGCTCAAAAATATAACCCGCTACAAGCGGCTGTTTTTGGTACTTATATTCATGGTTTAGCGGGCGATTTGGCTGTAAATGAATTAAGTGAAAATAGCTTAATTGCAACTGATATTATTGATTATTTGCCAAAGGCATTTAGTAAATTAAATATAAAATAATGAGAATTACAAAATATATAGTTTCGGTTTTAGTACTTGTTTTATTGGCATCTTGTGCATCAATAAAGCTTGAAAAACTAACAGATGAAAGCAAAATTAACAAAAGTGGTATTATTTATACTTTGCCTAAAACAAAGTTAAATATAAATGTTGATGTAGTAAAAACTACATTTTATAAAGGACCTTTTAGCGATTATGCTGATGAGTATTTGGGTATAGAAAATGTTATTAAGAATAATTTAACAGAATATAATTTATCAAATATTGATATTATTCCAACAATTGAAAACGATAATGATTATACCTATTTGTTAACTAATTATTCTAAAAATATAAAAAGTTTAGCTTATTTTAATGGTACTCAGGCAGTAAGTACTTTGAATGCACCGAATACTGAAAAACAAATTTATTTTGTAAATAAAGATTTTGTAAATGAAACAGGTTTTGTTCCGTTTAAAGACCGAACTGTAAAACCACTTGTTATAGAGAAATCGGACACAGTTTGGAAAACAATTTTAGTTGATAGTGTTTATAAGCGAATACCTAAGGTTAATACAGCTATTGCCCCACGTACTGTTAAAGAACAGGCGTATATGGCATCACGTTTTATTTTAAAGATTCGTAAACGTAGGCTTCGTGTTTTAACAGCTATGGATAAAAATTATCCAAAAGGAAATACATTAAAAAAAGTTATTTCGGAGCTTGATAAATTAGAAAATGAATATCTAAATTTATTTATAGGAATAAAAAAATATGATACTGCAAAATACAATTTTGTTTATGTTCCTGATACCAATTTAACTAGTACAGATTTATTTAATTTTGATACAAAACGAGGGATATCTGAAAACTCAAAATACACTGTGGGTATTAGTTTTACTGACGATAATAAGAATGAGTATTACGACAAGTTAAACAAAATAAAAGCAAAAAAATCTGATTTTGTGTATAAGAAAGCAAAGTTTGTAAAAACAAATATATTGCTTAATTCTAATGTTTATAAAACTGTTTCGGTACCTATTTATCAGGTAGGAATAATAAATTATTTACCTTCAGAATTTACAAAAAATAATATAGTTTTTGATAAAGAAACTGGTGGGTATATAGTTAAGTAGTAATGTTTGATTGTTTTTATAGATACTTCGCATTGCTCAGTATGACAACTTCGGACTTAAGTTATGCACTTAACAATGAGAGAGTGTCATTCTGAATGAAATGAAGAATCTAAAACCTTGTAATTTATTTCTTTATAATTAGAAATAAGATTTAAAATCTACTATAATAGATGATTAAAATAGAAAAAATAAAAGAAATTAAATCGTTAATTTCTAAATTAAAATCAGAAAATAAAACTATTGGTTTTGTACCTACAATGGGAGCTTTGCACGAAGGGCACTTATCGTTAATTAGAGAATCAAAAAAACAGTGCGATGCAACTGTGGTAAGTATATTTGTAAACCCAACACAGTTTAATGATAAATCTGATTTAGAAAAATACCCAAGAACATTAGAGGCTGATTTAGTTCTTCTTCAAAATTTAGAATGTGATATTGTATTTACTCCCGATGTTGACGAAATGTACCCAGAAGAAGATACTCGTGATTTCGATTTTGGTTTTTTAGAAACCGTTATGGAGGGAGCAAACAGACCAGGTCATTTTAATGGTGTAGCTCAAATTGTTTCGAAACTTTTTGATATAGTTGAACCTGATTTTGCATTTTTTGGAAAAAAAGATTTTCAGCAAGTAGCTATAATTAATAGTCTTGTAGAAAATTATAATTATAATGTAAAAATTATTGCTTGTCCAATTAAGCGAGAAAATTCGGGTTTGGCAATGAGCTCACGTAACGAGCGTTTAACTAAAAGCGATAGGATAGAGGCTGCATTAATTAATAAGTTATTGAAAACCTCTGTAGAAAAATCTAAAACTAATTCGGTTGCCGAAGTAAAAGAATTTGTTGAAAATGAATTTTCTAAGAACAATAATTTAGACTTAGAATATTACGAAATTGTTGATGATAAAACGCTTAAAAGTATTAATGATTGGAATGAATCAAAAAACATAACAGCTTGTATTGTTGCACATATAGGCGGTGTTAGGTTAATTGATAATATTCAGTTTTAGTTTAGTTTGAAAATACTCATATTGTTGTATGTTAAAACTAAGTCTTTTTTTATAGTTTTAATTTTGTTGTTTTCTAAATAAAAATCTTCAGTTGTAATTAAATAATTAGGTTTTCCTTTTAGAGCAAGTTCTAGTTTTAACATAGAAATCTTGCTTGTATCTTTTATTGTCCACCCTCGTTTGTTCATGTAGTATAGGCTTCCGTTTCTTGTAAAATCGCCAACAACAATAAATGTATTGTTATTATCAATACTTAATGAATCTATTTGGGGTTTAATGCCGTCGAAATTTTCAAAAATATAATTATCGTTATAAATTTGAACATACCTTCTTGATGAACGATAAGTTGCGTATTTTATACTTAGTATATTTAATACTAATAATCCAATAATTAATATTGTTTTAGCCCATTTATTGTTACTTAAATCCTGAATAATTTTGAAAGAATTTAGAACTATAAATAATAAAGTAGGAATAAATAATAAGCCATAATAGTCATGATTTTCAAATTTTTCGAAAAATAAAATTAAATAACTTAGCGAACCTATTAATAATATTATACTAAAAATAAAAAGTAATTTATTAGATTTTCTAATAAAAATTAAACTTAAAATGATAAAAATGTATATTGTATGAAGAGTAGTAGGGTAGTAGTAATCGTTTTTCCAATAGTTACTTAGTAAATCTAAAATTATATATATATTAATTTTAGATAATTCCCAAATAGGAGCAGTATGAGTTAAGAAATAAGTGTCGCCATTTATTTTATTATAACTTATAGCATAATAATACCAACTAAATACTATAATAAATGAGCTTAATGATAAAATAATAAGTAATTTAATATTATTAAATATTTTTTTATTAGATATTTTAACTCCAATTAATTCAATAAAAAATAAACCAATTATTGCAATTGGAAATATCATATATGTTGCTTTTAACAATCCTGCTAAAGTTAATATTATAAAGCTGAATATAAGAGAGTTGTTTTTTGCATTTTTTGTGTAGTTTGCAAAGTGGTATAAGCCAATTAAGCTAAATCCGAGAGATGCTGTATCTGGTAAAAAGTTATTTGTATAGTACAAAATAACCCCAGAAGACATTACTAAAAAAGCAATTAAAAATGAGTAAATCCAATTTTGTAAGAATAAATAATTAAGTTTTGTAACATAATAAAACCCAGTAAATACAATGCTTATATTTATTAATCGTAGTATAAATTCGTGTTCGCCAAATATGAAATATAATATTGCGGTTATATAATATAAAATGGGAAACTCGCAAGCAGCTTTTCCATCAATAGGAGTAAGGTTGAATGTTTGTGGCGAGAAAAAATTCATTCCATTTTGAAAGTAATTTGCTACAAATGACAAGCTATCAGTTTGTCTTATAAAATGTATACTTTGTGGGCGAAAGAATAAAATATCGAAATAATTAGCAAAATAAGAAATAACTAATACAATAATTGTAAAAAGTAAAACTCTATAAATTTCTTTGTCAAGATATTTATTAAGCATTATTCATTATTTATTTCGTTCATAGATATAGTTGCTGCTACAACCGAAACAATTGCAATAAACCCTGCAAGTGTAGTTCCGCACCATGGTATAAGTAATACTAAAGAAAAAACAAAACCGTTTCCGATAGCAATACCTCTATGGCTTTTTATAAGTTTTACACTTTGTTTAATAGTTCGTTTATTTCTTTCGTTACTATAATCTAAAAAAGAGAACCCATAAAAATACGAAGAAACAAAAAATAGAATAAATGCAGAAATAAGCGAGAAAAACCACCCAATAAATGGTATTATTCCTAAAATAAAAAATGCTAATATTATTAATATTTCAACAGCTAAGTTTCTTAATGCAAGTAAAATACCACGCACAACATCTCTCATTGTTTGTTCTGCCGAAAAAGGATAAGTTTTTCCTGTAAGTATTTTATCAGTTTTTTCAGATAAAATTGCCATAATTGGCGACATAATTATTAAAATTAAATAACCACCTATATAAGCAAAAATAAAATAGAAAATTACTTTTAATATTAACCAAATAAAGCCAGATGTTACACCTTTTAATGCACCGCTTCCCCAAAAAGTTGATTCTTGTAAACCTGTTGAGCTAAATAAATACTCGTTTGAATAGTTAATAAGCCAATCAATTAACTCAAGTCCACTCCATAAAAGTAAAATATTAATTAATAAAGGAAAAATAAAAAACCATGCCAAACCTTTCGAAAATATAATATCGAGAGCTTTACCATATGTCTTTATTCCTAATCCTAAATCTTTTGATAAACTCATAATGTAAAAGTAAGAAAAAAAATGAACACCACTCTTTATTTTATACTCTATCAGAATTATTCCGTAAAAAAAATAGAAATAAAAATATACTCAATCCATTTAGCTTTTTGGGGATTTATACGGATTTGTTTTTTCTTTTTTAGAGTTTAAAATCTTAAGCATAGCTTGTTACGCTTACTATTTTAAATAAATAAAAATGGAAAAGAAAAAGTAGAAAACCCGAAAAGCTATGTGGTTTGAATATATATATAAATATCATTTGTATATATGTTTAAAAAAATTACTTTTGACTTAATAATATTTAAAATTATAACTAAAATGAAAATTAGATTAATTATTTTGTTTTTATGGTCAATAGGAGCAGTGTTTGCTCAAAAAACAGACTATAAAACAGCAATCGAATCCTTGCAAGGAATTACTGCAAAAGATTATCCTGAATCGTCGACAATTTCGATTGAAAATCAGGAAGTGGAAATAAACAAAGAATGTTTAGGAACAAACTTGAATGAAGTTTTTACAAAAATTCTTAACGAACAGGGTAAACAACAATCAAGTCAATTGTATTTTGGGTATGATTCTGATTACGATACTCTAGAAGTAGTATTAGTAGAAGTAATTAAGCTTGATGGTACAGTAAATAAAATTAATACCAAAGAGGTATTGAAAAAAGTAAGTCAAAGTGCTTTTGGTGGCTTTTCTAATATTTACACCGAAACAGGTTGGATACTTACAGGAAATATTCCAAACCTTGAAGTTGGAGATATTGTTCATGAAATAAGCAAGAATATAACTCATAAAGCATACATGGATAATAATTATTTTAATAGAATTAGTGTTGAAAAATATTCTACAATTTTTAAAAGTTTTTTTAAGTTAACTACTCCAAAAGATTTGAAAATTAATGTAATTCATATTAATAAAAAGGAGAATTTAGCAACATTTAAGGAGCAAACTGTTGGCGATAAAAATATTTATACATGCTCGTTTAACTATATTCCACAAATAATTTATGAACCAGGAATGGATGATAATGATTTTTTCTCATACTACATAATGCTAACAACAGTTGATAATTGGGAGTATATTTCAAAATGGTACTATGGTTTAGTAAAAGACCATCTTGTAACTGACCAAGCAATTAAGGATAAAGTTGCAGAATTAACAAAAGATGCAAAAGATGATGAAGAAAAAATGTCTAAATTATTTTATTGGGTTGCACAAAAAGTACGTTATTTAGGCGTTGATAAAGAAAAAAATAGACCAGGATTAGAACCGCATGATGTTACTTATACTTTTGAAACGAGAGGTGGCGTATGTAGAGATAAAGCAGCCTTACTTGTTGCAATGTTGCGTGAGGCTGGTATTCAAAGCGATGTTATTCTAATTTCGGCAGGAATGCAGTTAAATCATAAAGCTCCTGTAATGTGGTTTAATCATGCAATTGCAATATCTTACGACGACAAAGGAGAGCCATTACATATTTTTGATCCAACAAACGAAACATCTAAAGATTTTTTACCTCAGTATGAAGAGGATAATACTTATCTTATAGCACGTGAAAAAGGGGCCGATTTAAAAATTATTCCTGTTTCGCCAGCTAGTAAAAATAATACTAACATTAGTTTAGCTTTAAAAATTGATGATGAAAATAATGCAACAGGAAGTATAAAAGTTACATATTCTGGTTTGGCTGACACTTATGTTAGAGGAAGTTTGATGCGTAAATCGCCAAATAAGCGAAAAGAAATGTTACAAAAAACAGTTTCTGCAATTCACCCATCTGCATCAATTATCGATTTTAGTATTTCAGACCCTGAAAATAAAGATGAAAACATAATGATGGAAGCTACTTTCGATATTCCTAACTATATTGATAAAGATGGCGACCAAGTTTTTGTACCTTACGAAGCTTCAAAATTATCATTATCGTTTATATATAATTGGGAAATGGAGGTATTTAATTTATCAGATAGAAATTATCCGTTTAAAATTGATAATACTTTTAGTGTAGATATTAACGAAAAAATAAATTTTGCAACTCCAATATCGAGCGTTTCTGTACCAAAATCTATAGATTTAGATTATAAAGGTTTTAAATTAGTTGGTACTAGTGTTTTATCTGATGATAAAAAAGAGCTTAATGCTAAGGTGTCGTTTAGTTCTAGTAGAATTCACTTTAAAAAAGAAGAATATAAAGAATTAAAAGATAAACTATCAGGCTTAGAGCAACTAGAGAAACTTTATATTATAGGTGTAGCACCAAAAACAATTAATTATAAAAACGATAAAAAATGAAAAAAATAATAATAATTTTACTTTCAATTGTAATAATTGGTGCTAATGCACAAGATTACAAAGAGCTAATAAAAAATGTACCAGGAGCTAATAAATTTCCTGATGCATCAGCAATAAATGTATTTACAAAAATTGATATTGACTTAAGCGTTGATGGAACATCAAAAAAACATGTTTATTATATTAAGAAAATTTTAACTTATAAAGGTAAAAATAGGTATTCAGATGTTAAATTAGATTATAATGCAAATATTGAATCTATTGAACTTGGTGAGTGTTTTTCAATTCGTGATGGCGAAAAAATTGCAATTCCAGAAGAAGCAATCCACGATAATGGAACTTATATGACAATGTATTCGCCAGAGTATATAAATGAACGTCAGAAAGTTATTAATTTCCCTGCAATTGAGCCTAAGGATTTTATTGTTGTTGAATATACTGTAATACGAAAACCAAAAGATTTTTTCTCAGGTGAGGAGCAAATGCAAGAAGAAAACCCATATTTAAGAAAAGAATTTACTGTTATTACTCCAAAAGCAGTAAAGTTAAATTATAAGTATAAAGAAGATAAAATTAAATTTTCTAAATACGATAAGGGTGAAAAAACAGTTTATAATTGGATAGTATCAGAAATGCCATTAATTAAAGATGAGAAAAATAAACCTTCGTATTCGGTTATTGGTTGTCCAATTTTTTATTCAACAAAAGCAAGTTGGGAAGAGGCTTCTAAAATATATTTTGAACAATTTAATTCGGTTAATTATAACATAAAAGAAGTTGCTGCTTTAGTTAAAGAATATGCAAATTCAAAAATGACAAACGAACTTAAATTACAAAAGATATATGCTTATATTCAAGATAATTTTGAGTTTAAATATGCGTATAATGAAGATGGGTTAGTTCCTCAAGAAGCATTAAAAGTTCTAGACCAAAAATTTGGAAGCCCAAAGGAATTAACTGCTTTGTTTTTTGCTATGGCAAAAGCTGCAAATGTAAAGGTAAAACAAGTTCTTTTATTATGGAATACTGATTTTCCTGAGGTTAAACAAGTACCTTGCTCAAAGTACCACTCTGGTGTTTTTGCTCTTTATAACAATAAAGTAATTGGTTTTAGAAGTCATTATATGCCTTTTGGTACTTCATGGAATTCTAAATGTTTTTTAATTTTAAAAGATAATCCGACAGAGATACTAGATTACAAAATGGATATGAGTGAATTAGTAAATAAAACAGTTAATATTAAACTAAAAAAGGATTTTACTGCTGATGCAAACTTTAAAAAGGTTTTAATTGGTCTTGAAGATTATAGATTAAGAAATAGGTTTAAGAATCAGACTGAAAAGAAACGTAAAATATGGTTTACAAGCAATATTTCTGACAAAAGTATAAGTGTAATAGGGGAGCCTGAGTTTAAAAATATTGAAAATTATAATAATAACTTAGAAATAAGTTTTAATGCAAAAATTAATAATTATTATAATAATCAAGAAAATTATATTTATTTTAAGTTGCCAGAGTCTGAAGGTGTTGATTTAGAACTTACTGGTGCTGAAAGAGAAAATCCGTATCAGGTAAGGAAGACTTATAGTATTAAAGAAAAATATGTTTTTGAGAATATACCTACAGGTTATAAAGTTATTAAGCCAAAAACAACAATATTGAATACATATAACGATGATAAAGTAAAAATGACTTTTGAAATTAGCTCTGTAACCGAAGGAAATAAAATAATTGTTACCAGAAAAATTAGTATTCCACAAACAATTATTTCTAAGGATAATTACCCAAAGTTTGCTAAGTTTATTGGCGAATTGCAAAAGCCATTAAATAATATGGTGTTTTTATCAAAATAGATTTTTGAGCATATACAGACTGCTATTCATGAATTTTATTAAATGATTGAATAGCAGTTTTTTAATTATGTATTTAAAATTAGTCTTCTCGCCGCAAGCAGACAAGGTATTTTTTTTTGAATAATATTTTTCTATACGTTACAAGGGACGGGGCATTATACTCAAACAGATTAAAATATAACTCTAGTTATTATTGATAACAAATTTTAATCCATCTTCTACAGCAAAAACATTTTCAAAAACTTCTTTTGCTTCATCAATATGCTTGTTAGTTTTGTTATATCTTGACGAATAATGACCAATAAGTAGAGTTTTTGCATTTGCTTCTTTTGCAACCTTTGCAGCATCTTTTGCTGTAGAGTGCATAGTTTCTTTCGCTCTACTTTTCATGTCTTCTAAAAATGTTGCTTCATGATAAAGTAAATCTACATTTTTAACATAATCAGCTGTTTTTATATTGTATTGTGTATCAGAGCAAAATGCGTAACTCTTTGTTGCTATTATATCTTTTGTAAGTTCACTATTCATTATTATTTTACCGCTATCAGTAGTGTAATTATTACCTTTCTTAATACCTTTTCTTAGGGCTATTGGTACGTTATAGAATTCTAATTTATCTTTTCGTAATGTAGGTAATTGTTGTTTTTCTTTAAATAAAAAGCCTGTAGTTGGTAATTTATGTTTTAAAGGGAAAGCTTCTACTGTTACTATTTTATTTTCAAAAATTATTTTTTTATCCTTAGTATCGGTATAGTGATAAATTATTTTGTAGTTTAAATGTCCTTCGAGCGAGTTAAGTAGTGTTGAAAGTATTTTTTCGAAACTTGAATTACAATAAATATGTAAATTTTTTTTTCGTCCAAGGAGGCTAAATGTAGATATTAATCCAGGTAAACCATAAATATGGTCGCCATGTAAATGACTAATAAATATATGGTTAATTTTAGAAAATTTTATTTTAAAACGACGTAATTGAATTTGTGTACCTTCGCCACAATCAATTAAAAAAAGTTGTTCCGAAATATTTAATATTTGAGCTGTAGAAAATCTGTTTACTTTTGGTAGTGCAGAATTGCTTCCAAGAATAGTTAGCTCAAATTTCATAAAATTAATCTATTATTTCTTCGGCTTCTTTTACTGATTTTGTTATGTTTAATACAGTATCTAATTGCGAAATATTAATAAGACGCTCTACAGGTTCTTGTAGTCCTGTTAAAACGAATTTACCATCTGCATTTTTGCATAATCTATTTGCTACTAAAATTGCACTTAACCCAGATGAATCACAATATCTGCAATTTGATAAATCAATAATAATATTTTTCTCGCCATTTCCTGAAATCAAAACAAGCTCAGATTTTAGGGTAGGAGCAATTTTTGTGTCAAGTTTCTCTGTAGAGATACTTATTAAAGTATGATTATTCTTTTTATCGATATTAAAATCCATCATTATTTTTTTTATTACTTCGGAAAAATACAAAAAATATTATTAAAATACCATGTTTAATTCAATTTATTTATATTATTGAAGCTATTCTATGCTTGTATTACAGTATTTATTTATTAATTTATACGATTCTTCAATACCTAATTCTCCTGATTTGCTGAAATCAGCACAAGCATTTTTAATTTCTTTAAGAATAATGTAATTTTTACCTCTATTATAGTATGCGTAGGCAAAATCTTTGTCGGAGTTAATGCTTTTTGAATAATAATGTGTTGAGGTATAATATTCGCCTTTATTATTATATATATTTCCTAAATTGAAATTTACAATAGCGTTATTTTTATTTAATATGCTGTAATTTTCTATAATACTATTAATATTTGTTGATGTTTTATAATCTGTTGATTCGTATTTGCTATCAACACCATTTATATTTATTATACTATTGGTTTTTGTAACGTTATTATTTAGGTTACTCAGTTTTTCTTGTAAAATTGCAGAAGTTAGTTTAGCAGGGAAAAAATTTGTATTTTTTAATTTTACTAAATTTAACTTTGCTGATTTGTAGTTTTTTAGTTCTATGTTAATAATACTTTTTAAAAAAATTATATAATTTTTTGAGTCGATAGCTGTATTGTTTAGGTATTCGTATATAACGAGCTGTTCTTCTTCTGTTAATCTAGAATCGTTTTCGGTTAGTATTACTTTGTAATCTTTAGGTAAAAATTTATTTAAATTATCTATTTCATCTAACGAGTATTTTTTTAGAAACTCTGGTTGTTTGTATGCTTTTTTTACAATTTTGTATTCTATATTATTAAATGATGTTCTAATTTTTTTATTACCAAAGTTTAAGCTAAAATTATCGTTAAATGAAATTATTCTATTCAATTTACTTGTGTCAATAATTGATTTATTGCTATTTAGCTTGTTTGAGATATACATATCTTTATAAGCTCCTTTTTTATCGCCCGAATTCTCTTTTGCAATACTTCTTAATTTATATGCTTGCGAAAATTCTGGATATATTTCTATTGCTTTATCCATTTCGATAAGTAAATTTTTGTAATTTTTTTGATTATAATAAATGGTTCCTTTATTATAATATGCAAGTAGATTATTTGGCTCTAATTCGTTTACTTTTATGTAATCATCAATTGCATCGTTATATAAACCAATTTCAGTTTTAATTATAGCTCTATTGTAATATGCTAGAGTATTTTCTGGGTTTAGTTCAATAACTTTATCGTAATCTTTTATAGTTCCGTCAAAATCAGGTACTTTATACCTTATATTAGCTCTCCAATAATAATAAATAGATTTTTTTTTATCTAATTTAATTGCGTAGTTTATTTGTGTTAATGCACTATCTAGTTTTTCTTTTTCAAGATAAACAATTGCTTTTCTAGCGTAAGCATCGGCAAAAAATACGTTTAGTTTAATTGCCTTATTTAAGTTGTTTATTGCTTTATTGTATTTTTTTTCAATTAAGTATGCAACTCCAATATTCAAATATATTTCGGGTAATTGGTTGTTTAGTTCTTCGGCTTTTTTAAAACTATTAATTGCAGTACCTGTTTCTTGCATTTGCATGTATATAATGCCTTTTGTTAAATACATTGATGCATTATATGGCGATAGTTCAATGGCCTTGTTTATATTGTTAATAGCAGAATTAAAATCTTTTTGACTACTTTTTACTATGCTTAAATAATGATATGCTGATGTGTAATATGGATTCATCGAAATAGTTTTTGATAAATCAGCTTCGGCACCAAGCATATCGTTAAGCTGATATTTTATTACACCTCTATAAAAATATGGTTCAACAAGTTCGGGTTTAACATTTATTATTGAATTAAATATTAATAAAGCTTCGGTGTAATTTTGGTTGTAAATGTTTAACCTAGCTTTAATTATTAGGTTTTTTGTGTCTAATTGTGAAAAAGATACAATGTAAATAACTGTGAATATGCTTAATAAAATACGTTTCATAAAAAAAATCTAAACAAAAGTAATATTTGTTTAGATTTTTATGCTACCTAATTTCTTTTTTATTAATTTTTAACAAAACGTTTAGTTGTATATTTTCCTGATGAGTTTACAGCTTTTACAAAATAAAAACCTTCAACTAATTCTTTTGTGTTAAATGAAATTGTAGTATTTGAAACGTCGAAAGTTTCTAAAAGAATACCTGATGAGTTGTAAATAAATATTTTTTCAAAGTTATTTGCATTAATGTATAGTGTGTTGTGTGTTGGATTTGGATGTAAATCTATACTATTTATAATATTCTCTTCAGAAATAGATGTAAATTGATCATATAGCTCAGATTCCCAAACTCCTCTACCATACGATGCAACTCTAATTTTTTCAATAGAGTTTAAAATTTGTATATCGGTAATCTTTACATTTGGTAAATTTTTTGAAAATTGAATCCATTCATTTAAGTTATCGTTAGTATATAAAACACCTATTTCCATACCTATATATATACCATTTTCTTCGTTGTTTTCTAATGCTATGCAGTTTACTGCAAGAGGAGGGAGACCGTTTGTTATTTCTTCATAACTTTCGCATGCATCTGTAGATTTATAAACTCTAGGAGATGAGTCGAAGGATAGGCTTAGATAAACTACTTCAGGATTGTCAATTGAAACTTCTATATCGGTTATATCACCACCGTTTGGCATATATACTTCTTCCCAGTTATTACCTCCATCAGAAGTTTTTATTAATAAATTATCTTTTGCAGCATAAATATAATTTTCATCAGAAGGAGATATTGCCATTATTCTAAAAGTTTCACAACAGTAATCTGTTATAGCTGTCCAGCTTATTCCACTATTTGTAGTTTTGTAAATATTACCACAACCTACATACATTGTTCCACTATTTGAGTGAGATAATACGTATGGAGTAACCCATTCTGCTGATTCATCATAATCATCAGGCTTAAATATTTGTTGCATGTTATTACCATAATTATTAGATCTCATAATATTTCCATATTGATACGAAACATAACATACAGATGGTGATGTGTAGTCAATAATAGTATTCATTCCATCTGCTCCCATTACGTGTTTCCACGAATTGTTTTTGTAAATATTAGAACCATTATCTTGTGCTCCCATTGAAATAATACTAGTATTTACTTCAGAATTACTAAAATTATATATTTGAGAAATATTTAAACCTGAACTTATATTATTCCAATCATCATTTTCGTTTTTAACGAAAGCACCTCCGTCAGAGCCACAATATAGCTTATTGTTGTAAAAGTTTAGCGAATGAATATCGGCATGAGAGTATGTTGATGGCTGATTGTAATACCAATGACTTGATATTTCCCAGTTTTCTCCTCCGTTTTCTGATTTCCAAATATTAATACCTCCAGTATATATTTCTAATGGATTTGTAGGTGAAACTGCAATTGCAAGGTCATACCATGCTTGTGAAGCATCGTCGTTTCCATACATATCGTAACCAAGTAAATTTATATCATCTAATCCAACTTTTTTTACAAAACTATTACCTCCGTTAATTGATTGGAAGACACCTTCAAAATCGCCATTTGAATTTGCAATTAATAAATAAATGTAAGAGCTGTCAGCAGGTGTTACATCCATTGTAATTCTACTAATAGAAAATGGTAAGCCTTGTTCTATCACAATAAAATCTTTCCCATTATTATATGATCGATAAAAGTGTTGAGCATCGGCTGCATATATAGTGTTGCTGTTTAGTGGGTTAAATTTTATTTGCTTAAAACTTCCGTAATCAATTACTTTTTCCCATTCAATACCAGCATTATTACTACGGAATAATCCGTTAGATGTACCAGCATATATTATTTCTGTATTTTCTGGATTAATGGCTAGGCAGTTTATAATATAAGAAATATTGGGATTATTATTAAATAAACCTGTTGGTTGCCATGTTGCTCCAGCATCAGTAGATTTCAAAACTCCTATACCATAAGTATCAAAACAATCTCTGTCGCCTGTACCTAGATATAGTATATTTGAATTTTGAGGGTTAATTGCAATGTCTGATGTTCCTAAAATAGTCATATCATCAGTTGTTGTATTCCATGTTTGACCCGCATCTATAGATTTCCAAACTCCTCCTGAAGCAGCACATGCATATATTATATTATTGTTATTAGGGTCAACAGTTATTGCATTAATTCTTCCATTTCCAGGATTGTAACCAGAGTTGCCATTTGCCCATGAAAAAGGTCCTATAGGAGCCCAGTTTCCAATATTGTTAGCCGATTTACTTTTATTGTAATTGTTTATTATTGTATTTTTTGAAATAACCCTATTGTCTTTATCAAGTAAATATTTGTTTTTCCACTTCCATCTTTCGTAGTGTTTAACCCATTTATCGTTTACATTTGTATTGTAGTTTTTTTCAATATAATTATAAGAGCTATTTCTATTTTGTTGTAGAAATTGTACCCAATTTTTATTTTGACCGCTTACATTAATTGTATATGCAATTATTATTATTAAAATTATTTTAATCTTCATATGTGTGTATAGTATCTTAATATTTGTTGTTATGACAGTGCAAAGTTATATTATGTTGCATTTAAAACCATTATTATTCAAAAAAAAAAATAATAATTACTAAAAAACTATACTAGCATCAAAAAAAGTATTATTTTCGAAAAAAAAACTATAGTATGATACGTTTCTCTTTAAGAACAAAATTATTATTATTTATAATTGGTGCTACTGTATTAATTTTTGCTCCTTCAATAGGATATTTAGGATTGGTTAATAAAGATGATTATTATAATATTGGAAAGAAAGATATAGGTTCTGAGGTAAAAAGATATAGTATTGAAATTGAGAAAAAAATAAATGATTATTTTTCAATAATTAGAACTTTGGCAAGTGTAAATAGTACTATAGATGAATATAATAATTCTGAAAATCCAGAGCAAATACTAAATAATTATAAAAAAATACTACTAAAAAATAAGAATATTGATGGCGTTTGGGATAGCTGGGAGTTTTTAAAAACAAATGAAGAAGGTATAGACGAAATAAAACGGCGTTCACTTGCTTTTGAAAGAATTGGTACAAAAATTATATCAAGTGTCGAAATAGAAGGTTTATCAAAAGGTTATTTAGAAATTGTTGAACAAAAAAGTGATGAAGCCGTTATGGAGCCTTATTTATATTCTTTTACTAGACGAAAAGAGGATGAATGCTTAGTAACAAGTTTGTCTGTTAAAATGTTTAATAAACAAAAAAGATTAGGTATAGTTGGAGTTGATATAAAACTAAGTAATATTCAAAATTTAATTAATAGTATTGATTTAACCGATAATAGTAGAGTTGTAGAATTATTATCAGCAAAAGCAAACTACTTAAGCAGTAAAGATGAAACGTTAATAGGTAAAAACTCTAATATACAAGACTCAATATATGATATACTGCGAGTTAAAGGAAATTATTCTCAGATAATTAACATAGATGGTGAAGATATTTATAGAACATACTCAAAAATTCAAATAGGTAAAACTAACGATTTTTGGGTATTAGTTTTTAGTGTACCAAAATCAAAAATACAAGAACAGGCGGTAAATAATTTAAGACTTACATTTATTATAGGAGTAGTAGGACTATTATTATTAGGTATTTTTATTGTGTTGATAACAGTGCCACTTACTGCACCAATATTTGCTATAACAAAACGTTTGAAATTTATGGCAAAAGGAGAGATAGATAAAGTTAAAAGAGTTGAAACAAAAAGAAAAGATGAGTTAGGTGAAATGACACAGGCAATGAATATGCTTGGTGATAGTTTAACTGAAAAAACAAAATTTGCCGAACAAATAGGGAATGGTGAACTTGTTGATGATATTAATTTATTGAGCGATGATGATACATTAGGGAAAGCCTTAGTAACTATGCGAAATAACCTTAATGAAGCTAAAAGGCTTGAGGAAGAATATAAAGTTGAAGACAAAAAAAGACAGTGGGCAAATAAAGGCTATGCGTTTTTTGCTGAACTATTACGTAAAAATAATGAAAATCTTGAAAAATTAAATAATGAGATTATTAAAAATGTAGTTAAATATGTTGGTGTAAATCAAGGAGGTATATTTTTGCAAGATAAAAATGACGATAATTTTATTAATCTTGTTGCTGCTTATGCATACGATAGAAAAAAATATTTAGAATCTAAAATTGAAAAGGGAGAAGGGCTAGTTGGTACTTGTTATATTGAAGCAAAAAATATTTATTTAACTGATATTCCAGATAATTATATGAATATAACATCTGGCTTAGGTGATGCAAATCCAACATCGCTGTTGCTAGTTCCTTTAAAGAATGAAGATGAAGTTATAGGTGTTATGGAAATAGCATCGTTTAAAGAGTTTGAAAAGTACCAGATAGAGTTTATAGAGAAACTTGCAAGTACAATAGCATCAACAATTATTACAGTTGAAAATAATGAAAGAACAAAACTTTTGTTAGAACAAACAAATCAGCAAGCAGAAGAAATGCGTTCGCAGGAAGAAGAAATGCGTCAAAATATGGAAGAATTGATAGCAACTCAAGAAGAAAGTGAGAAAAAATCATCTGAAGCAAGAGAGCTGTTTTCTGCATTAAATACAGCTAATTACGTTATAGAATGTTCTATTGATGGCGAAATCTCTTTTATTAGTAGTTCATACTCTCAACTATTAAATACAGACCCTAGTATAATAATAGGAAAACAGTATATTAGCTTGTTATATATTGATGATACTAAAGTAACCGAGTTTTCGGAGCTATGGAATAGAGTAGTGGCTGGGAATGTTGAGAAAATAGTAACAACAATTAGAATTAATGGAAACGATTTTAAAATGTATAAAACTTTTATGCCTATAAAAAATGATGATGAAAAGGTAGAAAAGATAATAATAATTGCAAATGATTTAAATAAATTTAAAGAATTATAAAATGGATTTTCCCAAATTTTTATTAGCAGATAATTCTCAGGATAATCCTGATAGAATATATGTTGTACATACCGAAGAGCCTAAGTTTATTGTTGGTTTCGATATAGAAGATTTTAATAACGAACAAGAAACAATGTGGTTAGATACAAAACCAATTGATGATGAAATAGCTGATTTGTTAGTGTCTGCAGAGGAGTTCTTAACAAGTGAACTTGATAATCAAGAAGATATTTTTGATGAGTAATAAGTTTTATAGTAATACAAATATGATTAAAAACTGCCGATAAAAAAAATTGCATAGCACAAGTTATGGAAATAATTTTTAACGAAAAATAGAAACGATTTATATCGGTAATTTTGTTCATTTTTGGTATAAAATGTAGTAATAAAAAAATATAGAAATGATGGTGAAAAAAATAGCTTCATACGTTCTTATAGCTGTAGTATTAGTTGTAACATTAATATCTTTACTCGCAGTATGGGATATTATTGATGTTGAACATGTAATGAGAAAAGTATTAACATCAATGTTTATTTTGTTTATTGCAGCAGTTGTAACACTATTTATTTTTGCGGTAATAATTAAAGATGGTAATACTAATAATAACAGAACAAATTAGGTATAAATAACATCGCCAAAACCAGCTTGGTATTTATGTTTATTGTTAAACAGATGTTTAAGTTGCTTTGAGTAAGTATAAAACTGAACTGTATCTTTTACAAAAAGATATTTTTGTTTAGTTAATTCTGAATTTAAAATGGTGTCAAAACTTAAAAAAGTTTTGGCATTATTTTTTTGTAGAAAAATATATAATTCTTTAGCTATATCGTTTAAAAAATTATTATTAAAATACGAATAATAAAGTTTGAAATTACTATTGCGGTTTACAATATGAAATATTGCAATTATATTCTTGTTTATACTTAGTTTTATTATGTAGTTTTTAAAAGTATTAGACTGTAAACTAAAAAAATATTTGTCGTTTTCTATTCCAAAAGAGTTATCACTTACAAGCCATTTATAATCTAAAGCATGATTTATATTTTTTATACTATTGTTTAAAATCTCTGTTTTATTATTATTTATAAATAACTCACAGTGTGTGTCTATAGAATTAAGTACTTCAAATGTTATTTTTTTATTTGACTTTTGATTTTTCTTTAGTGTCAAAATAGTATTAACAGAAAAATCGGTAATATATAACAAGGGTTTCAGCGTTTTTAATTTTGGGTTTTTAGCTATTAGTATTTCAGATAAAATCGATTTAATAAAAAACTTTTTACCTTGTAATGCTTTAATGTCATTAAAAACTTTAGTTGAATCAATAATTTGCTTTGTGTGCGGTGTTAGGTGATTAAGCATTAGTTTGTCTCCGTACATACTCAATGCTTTGTAAAATACTATTGATGCAGCACGTTTATCAATTTCATTATTTGCACGCCAACCCGAATTCCAATAAAACTTTTCGCCATTAACTGCGTAGTCTGGTAAAATTCCAAAATATGATGCAAGCTTATTATTTTTAAAATATGATATTAATAGAATATCATTATCATCAATATTGGGGTTGTTTATAAAAGATTGTATGCGTGGTGTTGTTATAGGTATTTCTCCATCAAAACCAGATAAAACATCAGGTGTTAGTTCTTTTAATTGTTTTCTGTTATATGTTCTGATGTCTTTCATTAATACACGCTATAGCTTGTTTTCTAAGCTGTTATAAATATCTTTTACACTCTCAATTTCAATAAGTTCATCGAAATTGAAGCTAATTTCAAACTCTTTTTCAATATTATCAATAATAAGAACATGAAATAGTGAGGTCCATTTATCAATTGTTTCAGGAGAGTCTGTTTCTTTAATTGTTTTTACGTCAATTTGTAAAACATCTGCCACTATTCTATTAACTTTGTTTTTTACCTCAGTTTTTTCCATAAATTAATTTTTTTCAAAAGTATTAATTAAATTTATACTTTTAATGAAATTTTCAAATGCAAAAATAATAAATGAAAATATTTAAAAATACAGGACATTCTAAAATAGTTGTTAATGCTGTTTTATTTGTTGTAATGGCATTTCTTATTACATTATTTTATCCGTTTAAAGGCGAATTTAAATATGAGTTTATAAAAGGTATGCCTTGGTTACACAGCGATTTAGTTGCTCCATTCGATTTTTCAATACATAAATCAGCAAGTCAAATAGAACAAGAAATAGATAGTCTTAAAAAATCAATTAATCCATATTATAGACTTGATAAGGCTATATCATCGTACGTATATAATGAAACAAAAAATATTTTAGGTAATTTAAAAGCTGATAGTTTAATAGAATGGAAGAAACGTGTTTTAAAGGATATAAATATTATTTACAAAAATGGAGTTTTCGAAAATGGTATTGATGCTGTAGATAAAAGTTATGTAACACTTATTAGAGGAAAGTTTATAGAGGAAATAGACGTAAAAAATACTAAAAAAACTCAAGACATAATATTAAATTTGGAGGAGAAATATGGTGAAAATATTCAATTAATTGAAGATTTTATTAAGCCAAATGTTTTATTTGATGAAGTTGTTACACGCAAAGTAGTAAAGAATGTTAAAACTGATGTGTCTGAGACTTATGGTTATATAAAAAAAGGTGAAAAAATAATCTATAAAGGCGAAATTGTAAGCGAAAATTTATACATAATTTTAAGTTCGTTAAAATTAGAATTTGAACAACAAACTTTTAAAGAAACAAGTATATTATTAATATTAGCAGGTAGATTATTAATAGCTTTATTACTATTATGGTTCTTATATTTGTTTATTATCTCGTATCGTAAAGAGCTTTTTATTAATACAAAAAATATATTATTTTTATTATTATTAATAATGTTGTTTGTAGCTTCTTCTCGTTTAGTAATTGGTCTAGAAAAATTGAGCATATACATAATTCCTTTTGCTGTTATTCCTGTTATTGTACGCACTTTTTTTGATGGACGATTAGGGCTTTTTGTGTCAATAATAACAATATTATTAATTGCGGGAATGGTACCTAATTCATACGAATTTGTCTTTATTCAAATTTCGGCTTCAATGACGGCTATATTTACCCTACAAAATATTAACGAACGTGGTAAATTATTTACTACTGCTGCTTTTGTGGTGGTTACTTACTCTGTAATTTATTTTGCATCAACATTTATGCAAGTGGGTAATTTAACTAGTATAAATAATAATAATTTTATTTGGTTTGTAGGAAGTGGTTTGCTATTGTTGTCATCATATCCGTTAATATATGTTTTCGAACGAATGTTTGGTTTTCTCTCTGATGTAACATTAATGGAGCTTGCTGATACTAATCAGCCTCTTTTACGAAGCCTTGCAGAAAAATCTCCTGGTACTTTTCAGCATAGTATTCAGGTTGCAAATATAGCAGAAGAGATTACTCGTAAATTAAATGGTAATCCTTTGTTAGCTCGTACTGGTGCATTGTATCATGATATAGGGAAAAGTTTAAATCCTCAATATTTTATCGAAAATCAGAATCAAGGAATTAATCCGCATGATAATATTGAATTTGATAAAAGTGCCGAAATTATTATATCGCATGTTGAGGAAGGGGTAAAACTTGCAAAGCAATTTAATTTGCCATCACAAATAGTCGATTTTATTAAAATGCACCATGGTGTAGGAAAGGTACAGTATTTTTATCGCTCATTTATAAAAAAATATCCAGATATTATGCCTGATGAAAGTATCTTTACTTATCCTGGCCCTCGCCCAAATACAAAAGAAACTGCTATTGTAATGGTTTCCGATTCGGTAGAGGCTGCATCACGTAGTTTAAAAGTTGTTACCGTTGAGGCCATATCTAAACTTGTTGATAGTATTATTGATAATATTATTAACGATGGACAATTTATGTACACAAACCTTACTTTTAACGATATAACTCTTATTCGTAAATTGCTAAAAAATAAATTAAATAGTATTTATCATGGTAGAATAGAATATCCAGAGTAAATTAGTGTTTTACGGTTATTTTTCGATTAATAACTTTGTTATTATTTAATTCTACTTTTATAAAATACATACCATTTAGTAAGTTGTTTACGGGTATTTTATTTTCATAAGTTTTAAATATTTCTTTACCTGTTACATTAAAAACATGCACTGTTTTTACATTATCATTATCAATAATAACAAATAAATTTGCAGGATTTGGATAAATATTGATATTATCATTTGTAACTTCATTTATTCCTGAACAATTTTTAATTTCAACTATAATAGTATCGCTAGTTTCACAATTTAATGATGTTTCGTTATTTGTAATTGTAACAATAAATGTATGTAAACCAATTCCGAAATGTGCCGAATCAACAAGTATAGTTTGTGTTGTGTCGCCAGTATTCCAATTATACGAATAATCATCAGAGTATTGTGAATTTGCTCTTAAAGTAAAAAACTCATCGTTACAAATTATTGTATCTGATGGGGCTTCATATACATAATCAATAATGTTTTGACCATTAGGGTCAATTAGTAATTTAGCAGGATAATAATTTGCGTGCGGGTTTATACCAACTTCGTTTGAACAGCCATAATTATCAGTAACTAATAAACTTGGATAAGAAAATGCATCTAAATTATAAAACTGTGTAGTGTCGGTATAATTCCATAGATATGATAAATTTGGTTCAGCCCAAATAGTTATTGATTC